>Ga0180901_1106_pt1 | contig 12822 bp, 15 predicted proteins | sample Deesub1362A_J573_FD_124299 | JGI IMG/M metagenome (GOLD analysis project Ga0180901, IMG submission 124299) | Unclassified bacterium JdFR-66
AACCATGAAAGATATGTCAACATTCTCCAAAAATTCGTAACAGAAAAACAGTTGATCGATAAACTAACCCTCCATAAGGCCCATACCATAATAAATCAATCCTCTACAAAGATTCTAATGAAAAGATCCGCTACCACGAATTAACAGAATTTCATGTATCACTACACTTCGTTTCTCCATGTTAGAGTTGCTAACAACTCCTGAAGAAGTTAAAGAGTTGCTTAAAACAAGTCTCTGTATGTGTGTGAATAAGGAGGGTTTATTCTTTAAGAAAGCAAATAAATCCAGAAAAGTTATAAATTATCCGAGGTCATTCCAAAATTAGCCGAGGTAGCTCAGCCTGGGAGAGCGCCCGGCTGAAGACCGGGTTGTCGCCGGTTCAAACCCGGCCCTCGGCACCACAATGTTGTTTTGGAATAAGCCCTAGACAGTTGCTTAAACCCTCGACACCTTCTATTTGCGTTTTCTGAACAGCTTAGCACCTTCAATAGTGCAGACGTACTCAAAGCCCGCCTCTAAACGCATAGTATGAGGAGAATTGGCTATCATGGCTAAGGATCCCGCTAGGTCTGTATCGATTTTTAAAGGAAGAGACAGGGAGAACAACAGGGCCATAATTGAGGCCCTCTCCCTCCAAGGCGGAATCACCATCTGGGAGATCACGAGATCCGTTCTCAGGAAAAGGCTCTCCAAAGCTTTGCCTCCAAGGCAAGAGCCCAGGGCAAGGGAAGTTCAGAGGCTCTACCCAACCATCTTCAGGTGCATAAAAGGGTCATCGAAGGGAGGCGACGCGAGAACAGAGGGTCTTGAAAGCCTAGGATATGTTGAGGGACTGGGAACCAAAATAAGCAGAGGGCGCGAGGTCCCGGTCTACAACCTGACGTTGAGGGGTTCTCTCGCCACGTTGTTCCTGCACTTAGAGGAGTCCACACGCCTTAGAGATTTCCTAGAGAACACAGCCCCTGTGAATCCGTTCTTCGGACTTGTGCGAGAGATGTTGAGGTGGGGCGTAGACAGGAATTTGATTAGGGAGATCTTGCAGGGGTGGAAAGGCGCAATAGATGGAAAAAGTTTCAGGGGCGTTCAGGAGCAGTTTGGCTCTCAGCCAAATCGGGATACAGATACAACTAGACCTCGCATATCCATCTCTCTACCTGCAAGAGTTGGAGAGCCAAGAGGATGAAAAGGAACGTAAAAAAAATCCGGCTGCTCAAGCGGATTTTCGGGGACTTGCAAGAGGCAGTAACTGGATAACCCTGCAATGGCTATGCTTCAAGGTTGAGCGCTGGTGGCTTATTAACCGCATGGGTCCACCCAGTTTGAAAGCGTAGTAAAGATATTTACTACAGCACTTACTACAGCATTTACTATAGCGTTTACTACATGTTTTACTACGTTCCCGCGTCATGCGGACCCGTAGTAAGCATGTAGTAACTCTTAAATCACGGTAACCTCCGTAGTACTATGGATTGTGACCAACAGTGCCAGTAACGACCAAAGAAGAGTTACTAGACTATCTAGATAAGGGCTGGAAGCTCTACTTTCATAAAACCGTTAGAAGATGGTACGTTTATCGAGGCGCCGGCGACCGCAGGATTGTAAGCGCAACCCTAGAGAACCTATGTAAAAGGCTTTATAGAGAGTTGAGTGGAGGGCGTGAGCCGGTTCCAGCTTTGGAGGTTCAGGAGAGACGTTGGCAAGGCGAACATATTGAAGGCATTGCAAGCGACATGGGAATCAGCAGAGGCGCGGTTTATAATGCTTTGGAGAAGAACCCTGGAGACGTGGTCAAACCAAGAGAAAGGGTTCAATACGTTGCAACAGAGGAAAGAGTTTGTGAAGTATCAGCTGAAGCAGACAGCCATGAAGAAGAAACGCTTGACAACAACTCGCTGAATTCTCTCATAGTTGCAGGCATACTCGTAGGAGTCCCACTCGGCATCTTCTCCTTATGGTTCCTCGGTAACCTAGCAGCCGGAAAACTAAAGACATAAGATTAAACTTTGCAGGTTCTCCGCGTGCATTCAACTTCCCTCTACTTTCATAGGAGCACCATTATCAACGTTCGAATATTTAGAACCACAACCCACAATCCCACGAGTATTCCTAACACTCTTGGAGGTGTCTTTGAACATAAATAAGCGGCTATTGGAGTTAGGATAATTCCCCCTATAATTATGGGAAGGACGGTGTTCCACAGAAAACTCTCAAACCCTATGATGAGGCCGAAAGTTACAACTGTAGCTACAGAGATTATAGGCTCAGTAAACTCTACTGTTCCCACAGCTTTCTGGGGATTCGAACCCGTTGCTATGAAAGTTGGCGTGAGGATTGGGCCCCATCCACCGCCACCTGAAGCATCTATAAAGCCAGCCACGAAACTAAGTACAGCAAGTTTTTTCCTCGAATAGTTTACCTCTTCTGACCTCGATGAGGACGACGACCTTCTGCCTTTTTTCCATCGGAAAAGGAATTTAATCAAAATCACTAATCCCATGCACAAGAGGATTGAAGCCACAATTGGTTTTGCCGCTTTAAGAGTAAGAAACGACAGTCCCGCTGCTCCTAAGATGGCTCCTATCGTTCCGCAGATGAGCAACGGCATGAGGAGGTCCTTTCTGATGTTGCCAAGTTTGAGGTGAGAGCCTCCTGATATCGTGTCTACGAAGGCTTCTGCTGTGTGAACGGAGGCGCTTGCAACTGCTGGAGCAATGCCAAACGACACGAGAACAGTAGCTGATGTGACTCCGTAGCCCATTCCTAAACTAGAATCAACAAATCCGCATGCAAGTCCCGCGATTACAAGGGCTATGAAATCTCCCCATATCATTTTTTTACCTTCTACGTCCGCTTGAGCGTGCGCGGAGTTCCTTCCCATTTATTTCGTGAATATAGAGCAGGGTTTCCGGAAGGCTTGATAATACTCCTATGGTAATAGACACCGACCAACTCCCCAGTATGGCAAAGGATACGATTGTTGTTATGAGTAGGGTGAGTATTTCCCATGTGATGGCTTTAGTTATTGACCTCGATTTAGAATCCATGAATGATCATCCTCTTTCCACAATGCATGCTGGAGGTTAGGTATTGGTAGTATACCAAAATTATCCATATCTCAATATTTAAAGTTTACTTCTTGGTAGTAAATATTTAAGGCTCTAGTGGCATACAAAACAATTATGACGGTTCTAATTTAGGGATTGAAATGTTAGAAGATGTCCTTTACGTAGAAGAAACGAAGGTTACGGTCAGAAAGTATAGGCACAGAACGACTGTTCCAGCTAAGATATTCAAATTGTTAAAGCTTAAGGATGGCGATATTTTAAGATGGATTGCGATGAAAGATGGAAAAATTTTCATAGAAAAAAAGTCTACAAAGTGAAAAAAGTGTGATAGGGTTTAAAACGTTTTCTTGTTATGCGTACGCATGGCACACGTATCAATGCTTAAATTTCATTACACATTTTCAATGTCAAGTACATAACCATAAATAGTCTGTCGGAAAATGCCGCAGGCGCGCGCTGGACTCGTCCTCAGCTTAATACTGGAAAGGACAGAGCAGAAAATGGTTAGTTACGCGCGTGCACCATCATGGATGTTTCATATCTATAAATAGAAAGTTTATATCCAAAATCTTACAGTTTACAATACCTCCGAAATGCGCGAGCGAGGTATTCTCTGATGAGTCTTCACGAAATGAAGGGTAGACACAAGGCCTTTGTTTTCGTCGACGTTGCCTTGGGGAAAGACAAAAAAGTTCTGGAAAAACTTATGAAATTGAAGTGATCGTATGGAAGCACTGGTTTTGGCTGCTGGTGAAGGAAGCAGGCTCGGAAAGTTAACCAAGGGAAAGCCCAAGGCACTTCTTCGCGTTGCAGGTATGCCACTACTAGGACGAATTCTTCACGGAGTCAAGGAAGCAGGAGTGCAAAATGTATGTATAGTTGTCGGATATAAGGCAGATATGATTCGTGAACAGATTGGTGAAAATTACGTAGGGCTCAATATCCGATTTGTAGAAGCCAAGCAATGGAAGAAAGGCAACCTCTATTCTCTTCTAGCTGCACAAGGAATCTTCCGACAAAACTTTCTACTCTGCATGTGTGATCACATCTTTGACCCTGACATCCCGAAAAGCCTCATCAACAACAAGTCTAAGAAAGCACTTGTTCTGGCAATCGACAAAGTGTCAGAGGAAGACACCAAAGTGCTCGAGCAAAACGGCAAAATCCTTGATATAGGCAAGAAGATTAACCGATCAAACGTTGCCATTGACACAGGATTTTTCCTCTGTTCGCCCAAGATTTTCGAGTACGCCAACGAAGCCGTGGAGCAAGGGGCGAAGGAGCTGGCGGACTGCGTTCGAGTTGCGGCTCGAAACGGAGATACACGAGTAGTTGATGTAAGCGGACATTTATGGGCGGATATAGATACTAAGCAAGATCTTGACCGTGCCAAAAGATTACTTGCTGAACACTCCCAGAAGAAGCGCGGGCCCTCAGACTTTGTTGCCCACTGCTTTAATCGACCAATAGAGAACGCCATCCTCTACCACATATCAGATTGGATGTTCATAACTCCCAACCGACTGACCATTGCCACAAACGTGCTTGCGTGGTTCATAACATATCTCTTCTTTTCCGGACATCTCGTGATCGGGTCTATCTTGACGTTCATAGTTGGCATTATGGACGGGTTAGACGGGAAACTGGCTAGAATAAGGAGACGAGAAACGAGGCTCGGCCGTATGGAGCATGCGTTTGACTTGTTGTTCGAGTTTTCGTGGCTCGTCGCTTTCGCTCTATTTTTGAGCAGAACAGAAGGTCTCCTGCCCCTTGAACTTTGCATACTCTCGCTCATGTTCATAGCCTTCTATAGATTCTGCTACGACCAGTTCTCAAGAACGATGAAGATCAGCTTGGACATATACGGGCGGTTCGAACGAGCCTTTAGGAGGGTCGCTGGCAGGAGAAACATCTACAACGTCTACATCTTTTTCGGAGTCATTTTAGACATGCCGCTCCACTCACTGTTCGGAATCCTATTTCACTCTGCACTCACAGCTGTAGTTTATGCCTACAGAGCGTCCGTACACATGCATGCAGCTGATACAATTGAGCACACTAATGTCGAAAGAACAAATGCGCACAGAGTATTTACAATTTATACAGTATGAACATTAAGCTTTTATAGAATCTACTTGTTCAAAACAGGTCGACGCGCGCGCCGCGATATCATAAAATGTGGGAGAGTATCATATGCCCACAGCTTTCTTGTTGATAAACATAGAGATAGGGTCAGAGAGCGAGGTGCTTGAATCACTTAGAAAAATCGATGCGGTGGAAGAAGCCTACATGGTTTACGGCGTTTACGAAGTTGTGGCGAAAGTCAAAGCTGAATCCATGGACAAACTTAAGGAAATCGTTGCTTGGCACGTGAGACGACTAGACAAAGTCAGATCGACCACAACCATGATGGTAATTGAGGAAACAAAGCAGTCTCCACTTCCGCGCGCATCAGATATTGATGTGGAACAGGGGTAGAAATGACGCAAAAAATGAGAATGACGACAATTTGGCTTTCACCAGACACTTACCGAAAACTCCTCCTAGTTGAGAAAGAAATCATAGCTAGAAAAGGTTGCAACACAAATCCGAATGGTGCCATAAGAGAATTAATAGAATTTTTGGAAAAAACACAAGCCTCAGATGTGCGCGCACATGAGGGAGTTACCCTATGGTTTTGTTTAGCTATCTTCCCGTAGTTATTTTGGCGTTTTTGCTTGAGGTTGTTGACTCCTCTATTGGAATGGGGTATGGAACCATATTGACCCCAGTACTGCTTATGATAGGCTTTGACCCTCTCCAGGTCGTTCCGGCAGTTTTAGTTTCGCAGCTGGCAGGAGATTTTTTAGCTGCTTTCTTTCATCACGAATTCAAAAATGTTAATTTTTATATTGGCAGTAAACACTTCAAAATCGCAGTGACGCTTTCACTTTTAGGTTTAATTGGATCCATGATTGCGGTTGTGATTGCGGTCAATTTACCTAAGCTTCTCCTAAATTTGTACATTGGAACATTATTTGCTGTCACGGGCTTGATCGTGTTAGCCACTAAAAACAAGGATTATGGTTTTTCATGGACTAGACTATTGTGCCTTGGTTCCTTAGCCAGCTTTAATAAAGGCATAAGCGGGGGAGGATATGGACCCATAGTCACGTTAGGTCAGATCTTAGCGGGCGTAAAAGCAAGAAGCGCCATTGGAATTCTCTCTTTAGCAGAAGGAGTCACGTGTGTTGTTGCTGTGCTGATGTACGTTCTTATTGGTGGGAACATAGATTGGCTATTATCAATTATGTTGTCAATTGGTGTTGCGCTTTCGGCACCATTAGCAGCCTTTATCGTCAGAAAGATTGAGAGTAAAAAATTAAAGTTAGTTATAGGAATATCTACTCTCCTATTAGGGCTGTCAATAATCCTAAGAACTTTGTAAGTTTTCTGTAAGTCGTGATGCGCACGTTATTCAGCTCGTTTTGTTACCGAAAAGCTAGGAATTATTGTGTTGATGTCTCGAACATCCTTAAGCTTTCTGATTTTTTCAATTACGAAGTTCGAGATCACCTCTTGAGCAGAGGCAAAGACTGCACGTCCATAAAGTTCGAACTCCAAAACAGCAAGCACATCATACTGGCCAGCAATTAGATGAGCTTCTATAACCTCTTCATAATTCTCCTCTTTTATTTGAAGCTTGTTGACCATCGTGCTGAGCATATCTTAGTTTTTCTCTCAAGAGCGTTGTTTATCGCTATCAAGGCGATGCCTGCGCCTTGATGTGCTATTCTGGTGACGTTCCAAAGTATCAGCCTCAAATGCGGTATTTCAGGAAGTTCCTGCATCAATCTGTCTCTTTCCAACTCGACGAACGTCAGCATTTCCAAAAGGCTGTTTGCGATTTTGATGTCACCAATGAAGAAGCAGTCTATGGATCTTAAGACTAGGTCGTGGGCTAAGTCGTTTAGATTGCTTATTCTTACGATTACCCACTTAGGCAATTGATCTCTGTATCTTTGCAACAGTTCGATAACTCTGCGTGCTATTTCTTCAGCGTAATCAGCGATCAACTCTAGATATCTCAACATCAATCCAAAGTATAAAATATGCAAAGGGTCCTTCAATCCAATTTCTTCGGCTACTTCTCTTCTTCTTTGCGCAGAAATCAGCAACCTCATCGCAAGCAAACACATCGTATCGGCTTCATCCTCTCGTTTTATAGCGTCTTTTGCTAATGAATCGTCGTAGTCTACAAGTGCTTGTATTGCTTCCTTTACAATGGTCAATGAAATTATGGAAAGTCTTCGAAGCAACATGTCCAAATGGAATTTTCTTGGGTCAACAGAACATTGGAGTGTAATACGATCCGGCGTCTCTTCTATGATTCCCAATCCGATAAGTTTACGCATTATTCCCCTGATTTCTTCGATGTGTTCAGAACGTATCCTTTCAGAGGATATTATTGAGAAAAGGTCCCGGCCGAGGATGTAGCTACCTACGATTACTCGTTCCAACATTTTCGGATCTTCACATAAATCAGCGTTGCAGATATACTCCTCAACTCCTTCTCTTGGTTTAAACATTTTGCTCGGAAACAGCTTAAGTGAGCCATCTTTTTCAGGCACGAGGAAGATTGTGTCTCCACGTTTCAGATTCATTTCCTTGACCCATTTGCTAGGTAGAGAGATTGATAAGGTTGAGTAGCCAACTTTTTGTAACTTTCTAGTTTCCATATGATTCAACCCCAGCCTTTATAGTATTTACTAATCATATTAATATAAACATTACGTATTTATTGCCATGCGTTATAAATACAATTCTAGAAGAGGAGGTGCGTATATTGCCCGAAAAATGGAAAGCTGTGAAGATCCGGCAAGAACTCCTAGAGGAAATCAAAAGAGAGTTAAAGAAAAGCCAGTACCCAAGTCTCTCGGAATTCGTTTCAGAAGCAATTCGACTCCGCATGCAAACATTAGCCAAAGAAAGAATACAGGAATACTTAGAGCGAGATAGGAAAAGCAGGATTCTTCAGCTACAAGCACAATTATTCTACACGCCGAAACACATCTGGGCCCAGCCCACCGCTCAAAGAAACGTCAAAATCGGAATAACCGATTATTTCCAGGCTCAACTCAAAGAGATAGTTAACATCCGAACCGACGAAGCCGGCGAAAAAGTTTCTAAAGACGAACCCTTCGGCGTGGTGGAAACTTGGTGGTTCACATATGACTTGTATTCCCCGTTAAATGGAAGGATAGTCTCGGTTAACAAAAAGGTCATCGACGACCCGTTCATATTGAACGCAAACCCCTATCAGTGGATTGTGGAGGTTCAGCCTGAACCTACGGAAGTCCACCCATGGACGTATGGACTGCTAAGTTTAGAAGAGTACAAGAAACTAGTCACCAAACTTGAAGGTCGACTCCACTGAAAGGAACAACTCTTAGGAGCTGAAAAACGTGGGTAAGAAAAAACCGGGTGTACATGTGAGTTTGGAACGAGATGAGGCAGAAGACAAGTGGTCGTATGTACGCACGATAAAGAAGAGGGAAGCTCCGCACCTTAGCTCTTCGGAATGAAAATAGCATACGTAAACCTGTGGGAGGAAATGAAGGTCAGGAGAAAGATATATGCCAGAATGGAGAACTATGCGAGTCAGACAAGAACTCGTGGTGGCGGTAAAGAAGACGCTTGAGAAGGGCCGCTACCGTAGTCTCTCGGAATTTGTTTCTGAAGCTGTCCGATTGCGTCTTGACGAACTGAGGCGGATCCATGAAAAAACTGCCGAGAAGCGTGTTGAATATCCCGTGATCCAGGAACGACTGCTTTACACACACCATCACATGTGGGCGATGGTAACTCCAGAAGGAAAGGTAAGAGTAGGCTTATCCGAATACGCCCAAAGGCACCTGAAGGGAATAGCTGGTATCCAGACCTACCCGGTTGGGTATGAGGTCAAGAAGGGGGAGCCCTTCGGAGTTGTTGAAACGTGGATGTTTATGTTTGACCTATACTCTCCCGTCGGTGGCAAAATTGCCAAAATCAATAAAGTCCTCCTAGACGAGCCTTTCATGATCAATGAGGATCCATATGAAATAGCATGGATTGCAGAAATCGAACCTAACAACCTAGTCACATTGGAAGAAGAGTTAAGGGATTTGATGAGCATAGCTCAGTATAAAATGTGGGTGCTTAAGCGTCGACCACGAATCCTAAGCATCTAGTTGACTCCCCTTTTTTCAACATCACTAAGCGGACAACGATGGAGGTCTCCAAAAGAATGACAGTCGTTAGTTGTGGTTTAAAGAATAAACGGAGGCTACCACCATGTCGTGCCGCATGTCCTGCTGACGTGAATATTCAGGGATACATCGCCTTAATTCAGCAAGGTAGGTTCAAAGAAGCGGTGGAACTTATAAGAAAGAGCATCCCTTTTCCGGCAATTTGTGGGAGAGTATGCTACAGTCCCTGCGAAGACGCGTGTGCGAGAAAAAATGTTGACCAGCCTGTTAGCATCCGCGCCTTGAAATGGGTTATCGCAGACATTGAACGCGAACAAGGACGAGTGAAAGCAGAACCAATACCGAAGACGCATAGCGAACAAGTTGCCATAATTGGAGCAGGACCAGCGGGTCTGACTGCTGCATATGACCTCGCAAAGCTTGGCTATCCTGTTACAGTTTTTGAGGCTATGCCTGAACCTGGCGGCATGATGCGATATTTCATTCCTGATGCTCGCCTGCGTAAAGATGTTGTGGCTAATGAGATAGCCTACATACAAGACCTTGGTGTAGAAATTAAAACAGGAGTATTATTTGGCTATGACATATCAATCGACAGTGTCCGAAACGATGGGTATGAAGCTATATTTATAGCAATTGGAATACCAAGAGCTTGGAGCAGAAAACTAGAGATACCAGACACACCACATTTACCCTCCACTCTTTTCAATCTTGAAGAGGACAAAGTCCCTACAAAATTCTCTACCATATGGGTTGACCCGTTAACACTGGAAACTAGAATCCCAGGCGTTTTTGCAGGAGGTGACATAGCCACAGGAAAAGCCTCCAGCATCATTTTTGCGATAGGGGCAGGTAAACAGGCGGCCGTATCGATCGACCGCTATTTGAACGAGGAGGATTTGAGGGCTGGAAGAGAAGAGAAGATTGAAGAATCAACTTGGGTTAAAAACTGGGAAAGTATAGCGAAAAAGCCTAAAAGATACAGCAGCCCACGCGCGGACATCGGAAAACAAAAAGTAAGCTTTGAGAAAGCCGAGGAGCTTTTAGCCAAAATTAAAGAAGCTGCTATGTTTGAGGCCCGTAGATGTCTTGAATGTGGTCCATGCATTGAATGTCTTGGAGGCGAAGAACTATGTGAAGCCGACAAGGCTGTAGTTGACGAGACTTTATGCACTGGTTGCAACGTTTGCGCGGTAATTTGTCCCTTTGGTGCCATAAAGAAGAACGAAAGGGGAGTTGCACAAGTAGACGATGACTTATGTAAAGGCTGTGGCGTTTGTAGCGCGAGTTGCCCCGAACGGGCAATCAGTATGCAGCGGTTTGCGGATGCCCAAATTGTGACTAATGTTCTAGCCGCCTTAGAGAGGGGATTCGCATGATGTTTAAGCCCAAAATCCTTGGTTTTGTGTGTAACTGGAGTTTGCCTAGGGGAGTAGACATTGCAAGCCCTAGCACAATACATGGTTACCCCAAAATACGCATCGTACGAGTAATGTGTGTTGGAAGAATCGACCCAGCTATTATCTTGGAAACTTTTGCCAAAGGTGCAGACGGCATTTTAGTAGTTGGTTGTTACCCACCTGATTGCCACTATGTGGAAGGAAACCTTCAAGCAGAACGGAAAATTAGGATGTTGAAGAAGCTCATTTCGCGGACTGGTCTCGAACCAGAGCGCCTTCGACTTGAATGGGCTTACGCGTCCGAAATTGAGCGCTTCGCAAAGATCATTGACGATTTTAGAAACCATGTGATAGCACTAGGGCAGTCTCCTTTGGCTAGAGAAAAACCAGATGCCAACATACTTCTAAACGTAAAGGCTGCTAAGGCTGCAACAGAAGGCTTTAGACTTAGACTCTTGGTCGGCAGAGAGATAGAGTTGACTGAAAGGGGGAACATGTACGGAGAGAAAATATCACAGGAAGAATTTGATAAAGCAATGGACGATGCTATTGACGCTGAGTATTTACGCAACAAAATACGTCTGCTAGTGAAAAATGTTCCATTATCAGTCAGAGAATTGTCTGAGCATTTAGACGCTGATCCCAGAGAAGTGCTACATCACATAATGGTGATGAGACAGGAAGGCTTGATTACAGTTGGTGAAGTCAAAGGAACAACTCCTTTGTACATCGCAATGGAGGAGGCTATACGATGAAGAAGACCGGGGCAGTGCTTGTCGTTGGCGGCGGAGTTGCGGGAGTACAAACTTCGCTTGACTTAGCAGATTCTGGATTCAAGGTTTACTTATTAGACGAAACATCAAGCATAGGTGGAGTAATGGCACAGCTTGACAAAACGTTTCCGACTAATGACTGTTCAATGTGCATTTTGGCGCCGAAGCTGGTTGATGCCGGAAGACATCCAAACATCCAGCTCATAACAAAAGCAGAGATAAAGGAACTCAGAGGAGAGGCTGGAAACTTTGAAGTCACGGTGACTAAAAAATCTAGATACGTCAATGAAGAAAAGTGCACCGGATGCGGTATCTGCGCCCAGAAGTGTCCAGTAGAGGTTATAGACGAGTACAATCAGGGCTTAGGAGTAAGAAAGGCGATATACCTGAAGTACCCTCAGGCGGTTCCCTTAGTTTATACAATTGACAGAGACAAATGCATTGGATGCGGCACTTGTCAAGAGGTGTGTAAGGCTGGAGCAATCGAAATTGGCAGCGAAGAAGAAACTATGGTTCTGAATGTTGGCTCTATAGTGTTGGCGCCTGGTTTTGAGGAAATTGACCCAAGTTTAAAGAGCGAGTATGGTTATGGACGATTTCTGAATGTTGTTTCCAGCATCGAATTTGAGCGTATTCTGTGTGCATCTGGACCCTATGGTGGAATGATTTTACGTCCATCTGACGGTGAAATCCCCCGGAAAATAGCGTTCATTCAATGTGTGGGGTCACGTGACGCTAAGTTGGGAAAAAACTATTGTTCTTCTGTCTGCTGCATGTATGCTGTTAAAGAGGCTATAATCGCGAAAGAACACAATCCTGGACTTCAATGTACGATATTCTTTATGGATGCTCGTGCGTACGGAAAAGAGTTTGACGCCTACTACAAGAGGGCTGAAGAAGAATATGAAATAAGGTTTGTTCGGTCCAGAGTTTCCCGTGTAGAAGAAATGCCTAGATCATCAAACCTCATAGTGAGATATGTAAGCGATGAAGGACCTGTGGATGAGGAATTCGATCTTGTGGTGCTTTCGGTTGGAATGGAACCACCAAAACATGCAGAAAAACTTGCTAAAGTACTGGATATCGAATTAAACAAATACAACTTCTGTTCAACTCAAATCTTCTCTCCATTAGAAACTTCTAGACCAGGAATATACGTTTGCGGAGCGTTCTCATCCCCAAAAAACATACAGGAAAGCGTAGCACAAGCAAGTGGAGTTGCAGCTGAAGTTGCTGGCTTGATCGCTTCTGAAAGGGGAGCACTCGCAACTGTGAAGGAGTATCCACCGGAGAGAGATGTGTCTAAGGAGGAGCCCCGCATAGGAGTTTTTGTCTGCCATTGCGGCATAAACATCGG
>Ga0180901_1183_pt1 | contig 12504 bp, 13 predicted proteins | sample Deesub1362A_J573_FD_124299 | JGI IMG/M metagenome (GOLD analysis project Ga0180901, IMG submission 124299) | Unclassified bacterium JdFR-66
AGCGCCAGATGATTTGTCTGACCCGCCAGTGGCGGGGAGTTATCATCTGCCCGCCCGAAGTGAGTGTAGTCGTGGATTCGGCTGACCATGAAGCATGCCGACCCACAAATAAAGCTCATTTCAAGAAAGCTAGTCTCTAATTTTTACTTATGAGAATAAAAATCCTATTGATGTTTTAAAATGGAATTCACCCAGAATACAGGCTTATAAGCCCTAAAGCACCTTTATAAAAGCCACTATTTCCTCTAAACTTTTCCCTATGAAAGTTAGAGTAGAAAAGCTTCCCTTGGACATCTCTCCCCGCGAAGCTCTGGAGAGGCTCCTTCAGCTTTCTCATCCGGTACTTTTAGAAAGCGCTTTAAAAGAGAAGGAAATCGGCAGATATTCGCTTCTTTCCGCTGAGCCGTTCTTAATTTTAAAAAACAAAGATGCTGAAACCACTCTTTACAAAAACGGAAAAAAGGAAAAAAAGCTTTCCCAAAATCCTTTCGACGCTGTGGAAGAACACTTAAGGAAGTACGAAATCAGCGAACAGGTTGACCTGCCCTTTGCAGGCGGAGCAATCGGTTACTTTTCATATGACTTAAACCAGCACCTTGAAAAGCTTCCCAACTGGGCTCAAGATGACCTCAACCTGCCCCATCTCTACCTTGCCTTTTACGATTGGGGAATACTCTACGACCATTTTAAAAAGGAAACTCTGCTCATCTACCTGGAGAACAGAGAAGCAGTGGATAAAGCTCTTCAAATTAAAAAAACTCTTTTAGAAGGAAATAAGGGGGAAGACCCCTTAAAAGTATATCCCAAAAAAGTGAAGCTCAAATCAAACTTCAGCCAGAAAGGGTATCTGGAAGCGGTGAAAAAAGCAAAGGAGTACATCTTTAACGGCGATATTTTTCAGGTGAATCTCTCCCAAAGACTGGAAGCTCCTCTTTTCCTCTCACCCTTTTCTCTCTACAAAGTACTTCAAGAAATCAACCCCTCTCCATTCGCCGCTTTTCTCGGATTTGAAGATTCCACCATTGTCAGCTCCTCCCCTGAAAGATTCCTTAAAGTGAAAAATGGAGAAGTGGAAACAAGACCCATTAAAGGAACGCGACCCCGCGGTAAGAACCCTCAAGAAGAAGAAAAGCTCTACTGGGAACTCTTCTTTTCTGAAAAAGACAGAGCAGAAAATGTGATGATTGTCGACTTAGAGCGGAACGATTTAGGAAAGGTGTGTGAGGTAGGAAGTGTTAAAGTGAGAGAACTCTTTCGAGTGGAGAAGTACGCTACCGTTTTACACCTAGTCTCCATTGTTAAAGGAACCTTGAGAGAAAATGTGAGCTTAATCGACCTTTTAAAAGCCACCTTTCCCGGCGGCTCTATCACAGGAGCTCCCAAGGTAAGGGCCATGGAGATTATTGAGGAGCTTGAACCCACAAAGAGAAACGTTTACACAGGAAGTATTGGCTATCTGAGCTTCAATAAAAGAATGGATTTGAACATTGCCATTAGAACATTTATCGTCAAAGAAGACACTGCTTTTTTTCAAGTAGGAGGAGGCATTGTGGCTGACTCTGACCCTGAAGCTGAATACCAGGAGACAATGGATAAAGCAAAAGCGCTTATCGAATCGATAAAGAGGTGCGAGTAGTTATGATTGTGTACTTGAACGGAAACTTTGTGGAAGAAAAGAAGGCAAAGATAAGCCCGTTTGACCACGGATTCTTGCTGGGAATGGGTATTTTTGAAACTTTAAGAGCTTATAATGGAAAGATTTTCGCCCTCGATAAGCACCTTAAAAGAATGGAAAAAGGTGCTTCCTTTTTGAAAATCCCCTTTCCTAAAAACATCTCAAGAATTCTTTATTTCCTCTTAGAGAAAAACAACCTCCGCGATGCATATGTAAGAGTAACCTTAAGCCGAGGAGAAGAAAAGACTTTCCGCCAGAAACCCTCTTCCCCCAATATTTTTGCTTATGCTCTGCCCTTTGCAGGTTATCCGGAAAGAATTTACAGTAAAGGTGTTCGCCTAAAAATTCTACCTGTGAGAAGAGGTGATTCTCCTCTTCATGAAATTAAAACCACTTCCAACCTCGAAAATATCTATTACCGGCTGTGGCTTGAGGAAAAAGGATTTGATGAAGGTCTTTTTCTCTCCACCGAAGAAGAAATCCTCGAAGGGACTGCCAGCAACATATTTCTTCTAAAAGATGGAAAGCTCTTCACTCCTGCCCGCAACGTTCTTCCTGGAATAACAAGAGAGACGGTAATCAATCTAGCAAATGAAGTTGGCATTGAGGTGAGAGAAGAATCTCTCTATCTCTCGGATCTTTTTAAAGCAGATGAAGTTTTTTTAACAAGTACTCTAATTGAAGTCGCTCCTGTTACTCAAGTGGAGGGGAGGAAAATCGGCTCTGGAGTGCCTGGGGAAACTACATTAAAGCTTCTCTCAAAATATCGAGAAAGAGTGGGTCACTCTGGAGGTAAACGAAGGACGTAGAGCATTCCTAGAGAAGCTAAAACTCCCATTGCTCCTCCAAAGATAAAAGGTGCTTTTGCCCCTAAGAATCGCCACAGAACTCCCGCTAAAAAAGAGGCGGGGAAAAGGCCAAGCCCCACCAGAGTAGCGTGAAGGCCGATTACCGTGGCTCTCAAATCAACTGGAGAAAGGTCTGCTACAAGTGCTTTTTCCACTCCTTCTGTAAATCCCATGTAAATTCCGTAAAGAGCAAAGAGAGTCCAGATTAGATAAGAATGAGTAAAGAAAGCAAATCCAAAGTAAACAAGCCCGTAGGAAAGATAACCTAAAACAATCAAAGCTCTCCTCCCTACCCTGTCTGAAATTTTTCCTGCCGGATAGGACGAAAGGCCATAAACTATGTTAAAGACAAGGTAGAGAAGGATGCTCTCGGAGACAGTAAAGCCGATATTCTTTGCTCTTAAAATCAGGAATTGATTTGATGAGTTTCCCAGCGTGAAAAGGAAGACTACTATGAGAAATCCTTTAAGGCGCAGGGGAAGATTTCTAAAGGAGGAAAGATGCAGAACTTTTCTTTCTCTTTTCCCCCCTCTCGTTTCTTTAACTAAAAAGAGAATGAGCACTCCTAAAAAGGCGGGAATAAGAGAGAAGAGAAAAATTAAGTTGTAAATGCTTGCCCTTTCCCGTAGATTAATGAAGAGGAAGTAGGCAACGATGATGCCTACCACAGCTCCCAGGGTATCTAAAGTGCGGTGAAGACCAAATGCCTGACCCCTGTTCGAATGGTCAGTAGAGTCAGCAATGATAGCATCGCGGGGAGCCGTTCTCACTCCCTTTCCAAATCTATCAACGCCTCTTCCCAAAAGAACCCACCACCAGGAGGTGGAGATGTAGAGAAAGAATTTCCCCATGGTGGAGGAAGCGTATCCAAAAATTGCTAAAGGTTTTCTCCTTCCCAACTTATCTGAGATAAATCCGGAAAAAACTTTTAAAAAGCTAGCGAGGCTTTCGGCAATCCCCTCGATGACCCCCACGATTTCAGGACCCGCTCCCAAACGAAGGGTGAGATAAAGAGGGAGGAGCGGGTAGACCATCTCCGTGCTCACATCGGTTAAAAAGCTCGTTATTCCCGTTACCCAAATATTAAAAAAGCTCTTACTCTTCTTCTCCAATTAAGACCTCTTCCACAAGTTCTTTAATCTTCTCTTGAGCTTCTTTTAAAGCCATTTTTCCCTTCTCTGTGATTCGATAAACCTTTACCCACTTTCCTTCTTTTTTCTCCCTTTTGCTTTGAATTAAATCCTCCCTCTGGAGTTCGTGGAGAATAGGGTAAAGAGTCCCAGGCGAAATATCATAACCATGCCGAAAAAGCTCCTCTTTAAGCCAGCTCCCCCACACCTCTTGCTTTGTCGCGTGGTAAAGCACGTGCAATCTCACAAAACCTAAAAAGAACAGCCTGAAAATACCTCTTCTCATTTTATATCGAAATCCGATATCGTTTTCCGACATGATATATTTAAAATGCTCAAACTTCAACAAAATTTTAGGCTAACTCGCATTTATCCTTCTTTATTCTTCTGTTAAAATGAGAAGAAGATGCGGCGAGATAAATTCCTCAAAGAAAAAAATCACGATCCCTACTCTGAAAAATATAAATATCCTGAAAATACATTTTGCCCAAAATGTAAAGCTTTTTACCACGAGGGAAGATGGACGTGGAAAAACACTTCCAAAAAAATTGGCAGAAAGATAACCTGTCCTGCCTGCAGAAGAATCGAAGACAACCTCCCTTCAGGATTTGTCTATTTAAGAGGAGAGTATCTTAAAAACCACCTGGAAGAAATTAAGAACATCGTCAAAAATCAGGAAGAGACGGAAAAACTGCACCACCCTTTACAGCGAATAATCTCCTCTGAAGAGAGAGACGGAGAGCTCACTGTGACTACCACCTATCCTCAGCTGGCAAGAAGAATCGGAGAGGCAGTCTACCGAGCGCATAAAGGAAACCTCAAAATAAAATACGCTAAAGAAGAAGAGCTGGTAAGAGTATACTGGGAAAGGAACTAGAGTTACCTCAATTCACTCTCGGATTCTTCCCCGCAGACCCCAGCAGAAAGAAAGAATAAGGGTTAAAAGACCAGTTAAGAAAAGACTCCAGGGAAATGGAGGTATTTCTCTTCGCAAAACGTGTTTAAATCCCCATATGAACGAGGAAAATATCAAAACACCTCCCAGGAGGAGGCCCAAAAGCTCTGGATAAGAAAAAGTAAAATCTTTCCCTTGGGCTCTCAAATACAGAACAAAAAGTGAAGAAGCGATGAAAAAAAGCGAAACAAGCACAGGAGCGAGAACTGGACCCACCCAGGGCACAGGAATTAAAAAGAGCACGTCTAAAGTGAAAAGGGAAGAGGGCCAGTCTAAAAACACTTTGAGCCAAAAATAGTAAAAGATGTCCCAAAACCCAAAAGCAAGAAAAAAGTAAGCTATCCTATCTTTTAAATCCCTTCCTAAAAGAAAGGAAAGCGAAAAAAGCATTAAAAGAGTAGCCACTTCCCTTCCTACCTCGATCAAAACGATTTTCCCTGTTATTATTTTTAAGGGAAAATGAAAGCCTTCCGGGTAAAATATCCTCCGCAGATATACAACGACGGAAGATTCCACATAAGCCATGGAAAGAGAGAAAAGGAAGAGAAAGAAAAGAGAGAGAAAGAACTTATAAAGAAGGTCTTTCTTTGAATCCAATTTCTTTCTCAAGAGCATACGCTATGGAAATAATGGTTTCTTCTCCCAGTGACCTCCCAATTATCTGGAAACCCACCGGCAAACCCTGGGAAAGACCGCAGGGAATGGAAATTGCGGGAAGGCCAGCCAGATTAACAGGAATGGTGCAAACATCGGACATGTACATCTTTAAGGGGTCTTCAACCTTCTCCCCTAACTTAAAAGCTACTGTGGGAGAGGTAGGAGAAACAAGGGCATCAAACTTTTCAAACGCTTTTTCAAAATCCCTTATTATCAACGTCCTTATTTTCTGAGCTTTTCCGTAGTAAGCTTCATAATAACCGGCAGAAAGAGCGTATGTTCCCAGCATAATCCTCCTCTTCACCTCTGCACCAAACCCTTCTCTCCTTGTCTTCTTGTACATCTCCCAGATATCCTCCGCTTTCTCCGTACAGTATCCATACCTCACCCCGTCATAACGAGCCAAATTAGAACTTGCTTCAGCAGGAGCAATAATGTAGTAAGCAGAAAGAGCGTATTCAAAGCTGGGTAAAGAGATTTCCTCTACACTCGCTCCCAAGCTTTCCAGCTTCTCAAGGGTTTTGTAAAAAGCATCTTTCACCTCCTCTTCAATCCCCTCTCCTGAAAGCTCAGTCACCACCCCAATCCTCATCCCTTTTATGTCTCTTCCAAGCGACTTTAAATAATCAGGCGGCTCGTAGGGATATGAAGTTGAATCCCTGGGGTCGTGTCCCACCAGATGGTTCAAAAGAAAGGCGCAGTCTCTTACATCCCGCGTAATGGGTCCTATTTGATCAAGCGAGGAGGCAAAAGCGACAAGTCCATATCGGGAAACCAGCCCATAGGTGGGCTTCATTCCCACCACACCACAGAGAGCCGCCGGCTGCCTGATTGAGCCTCCTGTATCTGAACCTAATGCCCAGGGAGCTTCTCCTGCTGCCACTGCGGCGGCAGAGCCTCCAGAAGAGCCTCCAGGCACCCTCTGTAAATCCCAAGGGTTGTGAGTGGGATGAAAGCCTGAGTTTTCCGTCGAGGAGCCCATAGCAAACTCATCCATATTTGTCTTCCCTAAAATAACAGCTCCTTCTTCTTTAATTCTTTTCACCACAGTAGCATCGTAAACTGGAACAAAATCTGCGAGTATGCGAGAGGCGCAGGTTGTCCTTAAGTTCCTGGTACAGATGTTGTCCTTTACTGCCAAAGGAATGCCGAATAGAGACCTTTTTTCACTTGCTTTTTTCTCCATCTTCCGTGCTTCATCCAGCGCTTTTTCATTGAGGGTGAGAAACGCCCTTACCTTTCCATCAATCTTTTCAATTCTTTGAAGATAAAATTGGGTAACTTCAGAAGGGAAAACTTCCCCCTTTCCTATTTTTTCGCTCAATTCGTAAGCCGATATCTCCAAAAACACTTGACTCTCCTAGATGATTTTAGGGACGAGAAATGCGCCTTTCTCTTTCTGAGGCGCATTGGAAAGAGCTTCCTCTTGAGAAAGGCTTTCCCTTACCTCATCTTCCCGAAAGACATTCTTTAAAGGCAAAGAGTGAGAAGTGGGCGGCACGTTAGAAGTATCGACCTCCTTAATCTTAGAAGCGTGCTCAAGCACCTGCCCCAACTGCTTTGAAAACCTCTCCTCTTCCTCCTCTGAAAGCTCAAGTCGCGCTAACCAAGCTACATGTTCCACCTCTTTTCGGCTTATCATCTTTAAACTACACTCCTCCAGAGATGAGAATAAATTAAAACCATTGCCAGAACATTGTTCAGTATATGCAAACAGATTGAGGCGTCAAGAGAGCCCGCCTTTTCGTAGAGAAAAGAGAGGATAAGTCCCAAAAGAAAGATAACCGGAAAAATGAGGGGATTGAAATGAAAAAAGGAGAATATCAAGCTGGAAACAATCATAGCCTTTACACTTCCCCAGTGGCTTTTTAAAGCAGTGTATATAAATCCCCTGAAAAAGATTTCCTCCACAACGGGGGCGAGAACGCCGGCAAAGAAAGTGGCCAAGAAAAAACTACTCCATCCACTGCCAAAAATCATCTTCACCTCTTGAGATGAAGGAAGAGGCCTTCCAAAAACTTTTAAAAAAAACATATTCATCAAAATCTCAAAAAACAAGAAGAGAAAGTAGCTCCCTCCTCCCCAGAGGAGAGCCCGGGAAAAATTAAACGAAGAAATACCTAAACCTCTCCAACCTAGCTTCCTCGCCCCAAAAAAATAAGCTAAGAGGAGCATTAAAAGAGTTTGAATTGAAACTGAGAAGATGAGAGTTAAACGCAGCAAAAACTTCTTCTTAAAGCCTAGGAAATCGGAAAGGTAAAGAAAGAAAGTATTGAGAAAGAGAAAAAGACTTAAGAAAGAAATGAAGAAAACTAAAGCTAAAAAAATCTCTCCCAAAGAAATTCTTCTTTCATTTTCTCCCAACTAAATGCTCCTTTCCAACCATTTTTAAAAATTCATCCTCTGTTATACATTTAACACCCAAGGTCTTTGCCTTCTCAAACTTACTTCCCGGGCTTTCACCCACCACCACATAACTTGTCTTTTTGGAAACACTTCCCGAAACCTTCCCTCCCAACTCCTCAACTAGTCCCTTGGCTTCCTCACGAGTAAGAGTAGTTAAAGCACCCGTGAAAACAAAAGTGAGCCCCTTTAACTTTTGAGGCTTTTCCTTCTTCTCTTCCTCCATTTTAAGGCCTACTTTTCTGAGCTTCTCAATCACTTTCAAATTATGCTCCTGAGAGAAGAAGTCGATTATGCTCTGGGCTACTTTTGGCCCTACTTCAGGAACAGCTATCAATTCATCAAAAGTGGCTTTCATTAACCTTTCCAGTGAGCTGAAATGGTGAGCTAAGACTGAAGCAAGATGAGAACCTACATGGCGAATACCTAAAGCAAATAAGAGCCGAGAGAGAGACCTCTTTTTTGAGTTCTGAATTGCATTGTACAAGTTTTCCGCTGCTTTTTCCGCAAAATGCTCCACTTTTTGTAAATCCTCCAAAGTTAAGAAGTAAAGATCGGCCGCGTCTTTAATTAAGCCTTTATCTAAGAGATCCTTCACCACTTCAGGTCCCAAACCATCAATATCCATAGCTCCCCTTCTTCCCCAGTGGAGGATGTGTTCAAACACTTGAGCCGGACAGGAAATTCCCCCCGTGCACCTATGTATAGCCTCGCCAAGAGGTCTCACCACTTTAGAGCCGCAGACAGGGCATTTCTTAGGCATCTCGAAAACTCTCTCTTTTCCGGTACGGCGACTGGGAATAACCGCTACCACCTCGGGAATGACATCTCCTGCCTTTCTCACCGTCACCCAATCGCCAATTCTCACGTCTTTTCTTCTCATCTCATCTTCGTTGTGAAGGGTGGCTCTCGATATAGTAGAACCCGCAACCCTCACCGGTTTCAAAACAGCCACGGGGGTCACAGCTCCGGTTCTTCCCACGTTAACTCTTATATCCACAACTTGAGTGGTTTTCTCCTCCGGAGGAAGCTTGTAGGCTATTGCCCAGCGAGGTGATTTTGACGTCTCACCAAGCCTTCTCTGCTGCTCAAAAGAGTTTACCTTAACCACCACTCCATCAATCTCGAAAGGCAAATCATGCCTTTTCTCCTGCCACTTAAGGCAGTAACTAGCAACTTCCTCTTTGGAATGCGCCAAGATAGCATAAGGAGTAGTGCGAAAACCAGCTTCCTTTAAAAAGGAGAGTGCTTCCCAGTGAGTAGAAAGGGAAACTCCTTCCACTCCTCCTAAGCCATGAGCAATAACGTCTAAATTCCTTCTAGCTGTGATTGCCGGGTCGAGCTGCCTTAAAGAGCCGGCAGCTGCATTTCTGGGATTGGCAAAAAGTGGTTCGCCGTTTTTCTCTCTCTCCTTATTAATCCTTTTAAACTCCTCCTTAGAAAGGTAAGCTTCCCCCCTCACCTCTAAAATTCGAGGAGGAGACTTGAGCAAAAGCCTCAAAGGAATCGTGCGGATTGTCTTTATGTTTGGAGTGATGTCTTCACCAATCTCTCCGTCTCCTCTCGTCGCCCCCCGCACATAAACTCCATCTTCATAGAGGAGAGAAACTGCCGTCCCGTCAACTTTAAGCTCACAGACATAATCTATATTCTCTCCAGGCAGAGCCTTCTCCACCCTTGTGAAAAACTCCATAAGCTCATCGATGTCAAAAGCATCGGATAAAGAAAACATCCTTTCAAAGTGGCGAACAGGTTTGAAACCTTCAGCAGGTGGAGCTCCTATCCTCTGGGTGGGAGAGTCAGATGTTATAAGCTCAGGAAATCTTTTCTCCAGCTCTTCAAGCTCTCTTAAAAGTTCATCATATTCTGCATCTGAAATTTCGGGGGAATCCAAAACATAATACCTATAGTTATGGTAGTTTATCTTCTCCTTTAACTCTTCTATCCTTTTCTTCGCTTTTTCAAAATCCATCGCCACAAATTATATTATACTTACCCAAGCTGAACGGGATAAAATTAAGAAAATGGAAAAGAGGGCAAAATTAAGAGGACATCATTTAATATGCTTGAATTTTTTTCAAGGCGAAGGATATTCAAAAGAGTTTGTCGATAACCTCAAATCTGTTTTAAAGAAAGCAAAGGAAAATCTAATTTTAGTCGTCGAAGGGGCTGATGATGTCTGCCTCTTTTGTCCGCATTTAAAAGAAGGAAAATGTGACTACAAGCCTCAGGCTGAAAAAGAGATAAAGAGGTTAGATGAGCTAGCATTAAAACTTTTAAATGTAAGAAAAGGTGAGTTAGTAAACTTTAATGAAATTTCTTCTTTTCTGCCTCAAATTCTTAGTCTTTGGAAAGAAGAAGCTTGTTTTAACTGTGACTGGAAAAAGGTGTGTGAAAAAGTTTGGTAGGAATCAAATCGGCACCAACTCTACCTCTCCCCACGCTCCCAACTTCTCTCTTTTCACAACCACTATACCTTTAACGCCTGGAATTTCTTGAGCAAACCGAAGAGCCTCTTTTATATCTTCCTCGCTTCTCACTCTATTTCCCAAAGCAGTTGCCGCTGCATCGGCTAAGAGAGTGTCAGGCGATACAACCACCACTGCATCTGCTTTCCCAAAGGAAAGAGAGTGACCGACGGTACCTGAAGAGGTGCACACTCCCATCTCCCCTGGGGATATTTTTAAAGCAATCTTTCCACTTAAGGGAGAATCGCCAGCAAAAATGGCTATTAACCTCCCATTTTTAGTAGATAAGAAGATATCTCCTCCGTTTTCTACAATCACTTCTCTACTTTTCTTAAGAAGTTCTCTTCCCACCACTTCAGCAAATGCACCAGCAACTGAAGCCATAGGACCCACACCCACCTTTTTAGAAGCTTCAGCCATTTTCAAAGCAATAGGAGGAGCGTCCTTCGGCATCTCAATGGGAGTTAAAGAATGCAAAAAGGAAGGATACTTAGAAATGAACTCATCGAGCTCTTTCCTTGTCCTCTTAACTATTTCCAAGGCTTCTTTGGACAAATCTTTTTTAGCAGCTATCCAGAGATCTGTTTCTTTATAGGTAAGGGTGAAAGAGGTTAAGCCTCTGGCTAAATGTTCCTCGCGGTAAAGCCTTAACTCCATTAATAGCTCTCCAAGAAATCACCCGCTTTGACTTCCGAAAGAATTAACTGTTTCACCAGTTTCCTCCATTTTGCTCGAAAATCAAGATACTTTGCCAAGGGGTCATCGCTAAAGGGAGGGAACTGGGAAAGAGTTATATTCTCCAGGCTCTCCCTATATCCTACTTCATCTCCCTTCTTTAAATACTCCATTGCCTGAAGCACGCTATAGCGATATATCCTTTCAAAGAGGTCATCTCGCAGAAAAGCTCCCGGATAGGGATCGAATTCTTCCAAAGAAACCTTTTTTATTCCCTGCTTTCTCTCCTGAGATTCGAACTTTTTCTTCATGTAGGTAAAACGAAGGACGTTTTGCCTAAAAGCAAGCCAAGCTGGGTTGTGAGAGGAAGGCGGCAAATGCTTTATCCAAAGCTCATTGTCGAGGAAGAAATTTACTCCAAAAAGCTTGGCATTGAAGAGAAAATCAATATCTTCTCCCCGCGTAATTTCTGGATCAAAACAAATTTGAGTAACAATGTCTCTATGAACAACCATGTTGCCACCAAAAACAAAAGGGGTTTTCTTTAATCTGGGAGGAGATTCAATCAAATCAAACGCTTTATTCATGGCTCTAACTCCACCCCAAACTGCTTCAAAAGGATTTTTCGCTTCTGGAATCCGGTAGCTATCCCACTCAGGTCTTAAGTAAAAGCCTGCTTTGGCTAAAACTGTTTCTCCCTCAAACGGCTTTCCCACATGGTACAAAGCTTTGTGCAAAAAATCCTCATCTCGAACCTCCTCGTCATCATCGAGAAAAACGATAACCTCAGCACCCATTAGAAAGGGAATCAAAAGACAGAGATTCCTCACGTTTGAGTATCCCGAAAGAGAGAGAAGACTTCTAAACTCAGAAGGAATTAACTCATAAAGAGAGTGAAGAGAAGAGTAACTGAAGAGTGAAATTGGGAGTTCTTTTTCAAAAGGTTTAATTACGCTCCTACACCTTTCTTCAGCTTCCTTCTCAAAAGAAGGATGAGTGGAAACTGCCAAGACTAAAACCTCAAACTCATAACCTTTTATAATGTTCAAGCTTTTTAAAAGACGAGGAAGAGTGCTCTCTCCATCCAGAGGTGTGGGATGGTCGTAAACATCATCCTCCTTACAAAAAGGCTCTCCTTTGGGTCTACCCCAATATGTGGGAACTGCTATAACTATTTTCATCCTGGTAAAACAGAAAGGGTTTCTATCATTTCACGCAAGTATTTTTCTTCCTTGGAGAACTGAGAAGGTGGACTCATTAAGAGAAACCAAAACCTCTTGTCCTCGCGGTAATAAACTATAAGAAGAGCCTTATAAGTCTTTCCCTCTGAGTCAATACCTCTGAACCTCACCTCAAAACCAGCTCCGTCCTTCCGCAGATACTTCTTTTCAAGTTTAAAGCTAGGGTCTGATTCTTTCAAGAAATCAATTGCAGCTGCTGCTTCCTTATTCATAAAATCTTCATCCATCCTGAGCTCCAAAGGTCCGTCCATGCGCACGACTATGAGACTCCCCGTCTTTTCAGAAAAGAAAGCCACTTTAGCATCTCCTACTCCTAATCTCTGCATCTCTTTTTTCTCCAGCTTTCTCCAAGAAGAAGAATATTTGAAGGAAAAACCAGCTGGGTTAGTATAGGAATAGTACTTGGGTTTACTCTGCTCCACATATCCTAAAATAAACCGGAAAACGAAGTA
>Ga0180901_1102_pt1 | contig 12182 bp, 12 predicted proteins | sample Deesub1362A_J573_FD_124299 | JGI IMG/M metagenome (GOLD analysis project Ga0180901, IMG submission 124299) | Unclassified bacterium JdFR-66
CAAGAACTGCCGCTAAATACGGAGAAAGAGCAGAGCGATATGTGAAATTGGAAGCTGGTCATGCTTGCCAAAATCTGCTTTTACAAGCAGTAGCTCTTGACTTGGGAGGAGTTCCCATTGGAGCTTTCCGCGATGAGCAGGTGCAGAAAGTTCTCTCCCTTCCTCCGCAACATGAACCCCTTTACATCGTTCCAATAGGCTACCCCCGCTGAGTAAGTCCACTTTCACTTTAAGGCTGAAAAAGCCCGAGTTAGAGCAGTAGAGCAACAGAGCAGCAGCTTGCAGTTGAAATATCTTTTGAAATTAAGGTTTTCCACCTTTTATCCCTATAGCTTTAGCGTAGCTTAATATATCCGCCGTAGCTTCAGCGTAGGCGGGCAATCCCTCATAGGTAGGCTCAAAACATTTCTTTTACTGCTTTTCTAACTTCTAGTTCCTGAGTTTCAATCCCTCATAGGTAGGCTCAAAACCCACTAGTCCCATTATAAACTACCAGTTTAAACGTAGTTTCAATCCCTCATAGGTAGGCTCAAAACTAAAATTTCCGCACGGATTCAAAAATCCAGAGCTCAGTTTCAATCCCTCATAGGTAGGCTCAAAACATTCAAAACAGTAAACGGTAACATACCAGGTGAAAGGGTTTCAATCCCTCATAGGTAGGCTCAAAACCTCCCAACCAGCTAAAACGCCGCCTACTCCTAGGAGGTTTCAATCCCTCATAGGTAGGCTCAAAACGATTTTTCTTCTCAGGATTCCACTTTCTTAATTCAAGTTTCAATCCCTCATAGGTAGGCTCAAAACGAGAATATAGAACTTCACCACATCTTCAGGAATGAGTTTCAATCCCTCATAGGTAGGCTCAAAACCCCTAGCAGATGTAGCTAGGGGTTTTTCTTTTGTCTGTTTCAATCCCTCATAGGTAGGCTCAAAACTCGTATTTCTCTATGATTTTTTGAACCGCAAGGATGAGTTTCAATCCCTCATAGGTAGGCTCAAAACCAAAATCCAGGCTACTATACAGAGATAAATGAAGATGAGTTTCAATCCCTCATAGGTAGGCTCAAAACTAGGGGTAGAGGGAAACGATAGCTTTCTCTAGTAGGTTTCAATCCCTCATAGGTAGGCTCAAAACGAAAAGGTTTTAAGGGAAGTAAAGAGAGAGTTTTATGTTTCAATCCCTCATAGGTAGGCTCAAAACGAAATAACCCCTACTCTTCCGCTTGACTCTTTGTTGAGTTTCAATCCCTCATAGGTAGGCTCAAAACATCTCACCAGCGAAAAGGAAGCGGTATATCTGGGCGGGTTTCAATCCCTCATAGGTAGGCTCAAAACGCTTATACCCTAGGGTATATATATACGCTATCTTAGAGTTTCAATCCCTCATAGGTAGGCTCAAAACTAGCTGGCTTTGGTGAAGCAGGCTAATATCATCGCCAGTTTCAATCCCTCATAGGTAGGCTCAAAACTTATTATTAAATCTTTCATTTCTCCCCCCTTTCATTGGTTTCAATCCCTCATAGGTAGGCTCAAAACCTCCTTGAAGTAGGCGTTTTTTCAATGCTTTAGGGGGTTTCAATCCCTCATAGGTAGGCTCAAAACTCTAAAACCTCTAGTGGCGTTTCAGCTAGCAATTGAGTTTCAATCCCTCATAGGTAGGCTCAAAACCTTTCTACTTCGAGAAAATAGCTCAGCCGAGAGAGAGTTTCAATCCCTCATAGGTAGGCTCAAAACAAAACTAGAGCTTGCCCCTGTGCGAGACTTGAATTTGTTTCAATCCCTCATAGGTAGGCTCAAAACCAATTTTACCTTATATTTACCCGAATATAAAGTTTTCAAGGTACGATTCTTTCAAAAAACTTGTTAACCATTTTAGCACCTAGAAAAGACAATTCTGACTTCTTCGAGAAGTTGTCATACCCCTAAAGATTTTACACTACTAACGGTTGACAAATAAAACTTAAAGAACAAACTCTTCTCCTCCCTTTTTTATTCCTATACTCTCTCTTTGGGTATACTTAGTCGTTCGCAACCGATAAAAAATAATTGAATCCTCGTCCTCTTTAATCACCTTCTTAATATCCGCTTTTAGCCTTTCATAACCTGCTTCCGTCAACTTCCCCTCACAAACTGAGTTCTGAACCCAATGCAAATATCTTCGAGCTACTTTTAGTACTTTCGCTACTCGTTTAACATTCACATCGTAAACTAAAATTACATACATCCTCGTAAATCGTTAATTGAAACTACCACTTGGCTACAAAGGGTTGATATTCTTTTTCGCCCATCAAATGCTTTTCCAGCTTATAAAGCTCTAAACGAATCAAGCGACGATAGGAAACACTCCTATTCAAAGAGGGATGCCTTATGGTGGCTTTCAACCGCTTCTCCATCTCTTCAACAAAAATCATTCGCCCTTTCTCTTTCAAATAAACCCCTTTTAGTTTCTCATCAAAGTGATTTTTCTTTATCATCTCCTTGTTCAATAAACTAAAAATGAGCCGATCAACAATGATCGGCTTGAAAACCTCTGCTACGTCCAGATTTAAAGTAAATCGTCGAAAATTAGTAGTGTGTAGATAACCAACTCTAGGATCGAGATGCGTCTTGTAAATCTCACTTAAAACTATGGTATATAAAAGAGAGTTTCCAAAGCTAATTAGAGCATTTAGCCTGTTCTCTGGTGGCCTTTTGGTTCGAGATTCAAAAGAAAAATCCACTGTTTTTACAATGCTTCCGAAAGATTTGTAGTAAATATCCCGAATATTCCCCTCCAATGCCATTAACTCCTCGCATGAACGAGCTTTCTCCAACCCATCCCTCAAAAGTGCTATCGAATCGATAGTACCCTGAAGATTAACACCTCTCCCCTTGTAATAACCTAAAACCTTTTCGATGTTTAAAACAGCTCCTCTCACAAATAACCTCGCCAGATTCAAACGCTTTCCCTCATCAATATAGTGCTCCGCTTGCTTTAGAATCATGTAGCCCGAGTTGTAATGTTCCCGCGGATAGTAAGAGCCAGAGTAATAACCGTAATAATTAAAGAAGTGAAGAATAATTTCCTTCTGGCTTAAGAAATCGAGAAGCTTTTTATTAAGAGAGACTTCGCCAAAAATCATAAATTCTTTAGTGTTTTCCACCGGCAAATACTTTTTTGAACCATCCTCTTTCTCAAAAAAGATGGTATTGCCTTTGCGCCTAAGTTCACCGTTTGAAAAAATGTAAATGGTTTTTTTCATTACTTTAAACACAAACTCTAATTGCTTTATAAACTATAAATTCGAAGCTCATTGATAACCTTAGCGATCGTTTCGAAATCTCTATCTTTGTGGAAAAGCACCAAATCATTTTCGAGAGCAATCCTGGCAATAATACAATCCAGAGGTCTCCTTATAGTCAATCCTCTTTCCCTACAGAGCCGATAAATTTGTGCCGCTTCAATATAAGAATCTGTGTTCTTCAAAGCATAGATAGGAAAGAAAAGAAGATAGTCCTTAACTTGTCTAAAATCTTTATCAGACTTAATTCCCTGCAGTATCTCCATAAGAATAATATCAGCAATACAAATATCTTCTTCCTCCTCGATGAGGCGATGTAAAACAACACGATGTTTTGATTTGGTTCCCCGGAAGAAATCAATCCAAACCGAAGTATCAACCAATATCAAACCGGCTTCTCCTCATCTCATCTAACTTTCCTTCCCATTTAACCTTTCCCTCAAGCTCCAAAATTCTCTTCCGCTTCCTTCTTTCCACTAACTCTCTTAAAGCTAAGTTGACAAGGTCCTTTTTAGTCTTAAGATTAGTTAGCTTTAAACCCTCCTTAACTAATTTGTCATCCAAGACAATATTCGTTCTCACCTCGTTCACCTCCATACACATAATATAACAGATTTATGTGTATAAGCCAAGCGTATCAGCCTGAAATCTCCACATTCTGACTTAATACCTTTAAATGTTCTCAACTTTAACTTTTCTCGGGTTTTAGCTGCACAATCAACCTACATTCTTTTGTAATTTACCGCCCCCGATTCACGTTTATCCCATCATGCCCAACAAAATTCTCTGTAAGCGCATTTAGGACAGAAACGGCATTTCTCAGGTAGAGGTGGTTCTTCTCTCGAAATTATCTCTTCAATTTTTCCTATAGCTTGTTCAATCTCCTTTTCTTTTCCCCTTGTAAGCTCAACTTTCATTCTTTTTTTCTCTCTCGGAATAAGCAGTTCACCACTAGCTTGAATTCCCCGTTCTTTAAGTTTATAGAGGTAAAACAAAAGCTGCATTTCCGCCGATTTTAAAAATCTTGAAGACTTTTTGACTTCACCAACCACAACACTTCCTCTGCCCCTCTTCAGCAAATCTAGCTTCAGGTTGCCAATTTCAATTTCCTTCCTTTCCCGTGAATAGCTCTCTTCACTAAGGAGTCTACCAAGTTCTATAAGTAAATTGTCCTCATCAGGAGTAAGCTCCCGGGCCATGAGCCAAGCCTCACGCGAACAAACATAATAATACCAAATCAAAGTACCTGTAATTTTCTTCTCTATTACCAAACTGAATAATCCCCTTTCTCAATAAACCCAGTTTCGAGATTATAAAATTCTTCAATTTGACTCCGGCTAATAAATCTCATCCCAGCCACTTCAGGTGGTAAGTTTTCCGCTGCCCTTTTAGATAATATGGAAATAACATATTGATAGAAATCCGCCTTTAAATCATTAAATATTCTCCTGCGTTCGTGAAAATCCTCAATCTCTTGAAGTTCCACAAATCTTCGCCAAATTTGGGATGCTTCTTTATCAATTTCAACAAAAATATCCACTTTATCGCGCTCCTCTATAAGGCAAAAATGGCCAACTTCCTCGTAGTTCAGATTTAAAATTGCTTGAAGAATATTTTTTGATTCATCATTTGACATTCGTCCTTTAACCTCATCAAAGTAAAGCTTGCTTAGACTTAAGAATTCACCTTCAGAAATCTCTATTCCTTCCGAGAGTACCTTCCTAGTACTATCTATCAAAAATGGATCATAGATATATGAATAAAAATATCGATTATTATCGTCTCTTAAACAAACCACCTTAACTTCAGCTCTAGTGCTTCTCAAATTTCTATTAGCGCGGCCGGCAACTTGATTAATACTATCAAGCGGACCTAAATCGCGAATAACCCAATCTAAATCGATATCAACACCAGCTTCAATAAGCTGTGTGCTTACTACTACTTTTAAGTTTGAGGAATTCCGAATACGCTTTATCCTTCTAAGGCGCTCCTTGGGAACTATATGGGAAGAAAGAAAATAAGTTTCAAATCCTAGTCTTTGCAGCTCTTCCTTAATATTTTCATAAACAGACTTAGCAGCTTTTATCGTATTAAGAACAACAAGAGTATTTTTGCTGTTTGCTTTTAGCTTCTCTAAAACCTCTCTTGAAAAATCGTTTAAATCCTGTGGTTTAGTTTTTACTTTAACACAGTACCTCTCGAGTAAGTTAAAAAATCGTTCATTTTCGGGCAAGAGTTCCTGCGTTTGTTTAAAAATAGCCGGCTGAGTAGCGGTGACTAATATAAAGTAAGTATTTAAATATCGAGCCATAGACTCTGCCATCTCCCGAAAAAGGAGCCAATATTTATGTGGGAATGATTGAACTTCATCTAAAATTACTATGCTCCCCACAACTTTATTAAACTTGCGAATAGCCCGATTTTGGTTTGTGAAAAGAGTGTGAAAAAGCTGGACAAAGGTGGTAATGATGACCTCGGAATCCCACCCCTCAATTAAAATCTCACTCTCATCGGGTCCATATTCGTCCTCAGTGGTCTTATAGGAATAATCTGAAAGATGATGGTGAACAAGCATGAGGTCAGTCGATAGCTTTAAACCCACACTTCGAATCACATTTTCTACAACTTGAGCGTTTTGATCGATAATACTCAGAAATGGGAGCGCATAAATAATGCGTGGCATGAATCCTCTCTCTTTCCTCAAGCGTTCCCTTAACCTAAGGGCAAAATCTAAAACTATAAGAGTTTTGCCAGCACCAGTAGGTGCTGTTAACGAAAAAATGCGAGTATTTACTAACTTTTTGTCTTCAAGCTGAGCGAAAACCTTGGAGTAAATTTTATTGCGAAACGCACCAATGTCATCTTGTGGAGCATCGAACTCTTCCTTTTTTCGATAGTTATTAATAAGATTGATAGGCAATTCCTTTCTGCAAAAGTACATACCTAAAACTGCTTCGTGCTTATCAGCATCCAAAAGTGAAGAGTAGAGCAGATAAAAAACAAGATGCGGTAAGAGGCCATGGTCTTTTTTAAGCCACCTCAAGAGCGTAATCTTTCGTAAGGCCCAAGCATCAGGGACAGATTGCAGCCCTTCAAGAACTTTAGCCTTATAAGGCAAGAAGTCAAGAGACTCAACTCGTAAATATTTTACTTGCTTCTTTAAAACTGCTTTGTCTTCTAAGCGTAAATCCTCAAAAGCTGGTTCTAGGTCTGTATGATGTCGACGCACTGCTAGAAATGAAGCTATAGGCAGGAAATCAAGAAAATCACTGTTTTCCCTCAAACCCTCCGATCTTAGTAGTTCATCTACCGCAAGATAGGTAGCTACTGCAGAGAGTAAGCTATGATTTGTTTCTTTTTGGCTCTTTAGTTTCGCTTTTTTGTCTAAATTTTGTTCGTTTAAATATTCTTGAAAAAAAGTCGTTGCTTTACCAAAATCATGATAATAGCCAACTAAGCGACCCACTTCGCAGTAGATTTCCTTTGGAAAAGGAAAGGAAAGAGGAAGTGAATTAAGAGCATCAAAAATCATTTCACCAACTTCTTTTAAGTGAATCTTTAAAGGCTTCCTAGGGTGAGAAAAAATTTTTTCACATTGTTGTGATGACGTCATCATTTTCTAAAACTATAGCATTTTTCAGTTTTGCCTTAATGGGCTTTCCTTCAACTTCATAAATTACGTCTCTATATTCTGTAACCACTCTTCCAGGAAGCATTTCAGTTGGCACTCGCTCCTTAAAAAATATTCTTCCTGGCTGAAGAATCTCGAGCTTATCAACTAAATCGAGTGGCAGCACTGTGTGGACGTCCAAAAAATCCGTGTTGCTCAAAGTTTTCTTAATTTTAAATTCTCCCACAAAGGAAAAATTACCAAGAAGCTCACTTAAACCAAGATAAGGTGTATATACTGACTGATGATCTCTTAGTTTCGTAAGCAAATCTTTATAAACTGCTTCATCCGTATGGCGAAAATAAATTCGAAATTTTGGATTTTTTAAGTATTCAAAGCGGATTTGGGTTCTAGGTTCATGAAAGCCCCTCGCTACTGGAACCCAATATCCATCTTTGGTGTTAATCAGATTTTGACCCATTCTCACTTTTTTTATTGGTGCCAAGATTCTAACACCGATGTGGCACTTATCCTTAGTCATATGCTTAAGATACTCGTCTTTATCTAGGCCAAGAATGGCACTTATAAATCCAATTAAGGCTGTTCGAGGTGGAATGGAAAATGTGAGAGGTGAAGAAGTTGTGTAATATTTTCGAAAGTGAGCATAGTCCCCCCAAATATCAAAAATTGCGAAATGACCATTCATTTTAGAACTCCAATGCTTCAAAATTTATATTTGTAGCCAGTTCATCTATATTGATTGTTTTTCTCTCCCTTAAAATGGCTAACCGTTCATCTTTCTTGAAGCGAATTTTTTCAATTTTTGCTTTAATTCCTTCCAACCTGCTACCAAGCTGGGTAACATCAAGTTTTACCTCTGAAATATCCCTAATTTCCTCATCGCGTTTATCTGAAATAAGTCTCACAAAGCGATCCAGCTCACCAAGATGAAAGTTGTTTTCCTTGTAAACCACCTGAAGAAGCAGGCGTGGCATTTGACCGACCTTGGAGCGAGAAATAAGATTTTTAGTACCATTCCAAAGAGCCTCAAGCAGTAGACTAACATCATCATCAGAGAGGTTTGTCGTTTTGGCAGCATTCTCATTTACAACACCGTAAAAAGCAATAAATGAGTAAGGAAGAATATATTCTTCACGAAAAGTGAATTGTTCCTTCCCCGGTGCAGAAGCAAAAGCACCTGTTCCCTTAATGTATGTTATATCAACTTTGTGAAGAGAGCGACCTAATTTAAATTGAACTGGCCCAGTAAGGGTAACACTGCCACCATAGGTTCTGCCGCCACTTTTTAATTCAACGGGAATGGTAGCGCCAAAGAGTCTAACGTCTATGCAATACTTAACTACATTCTGATATACAACGCGTTCTATCTCCTGAACATTTTTAAACTCTGTCTTATCTACCTTCTCCCCGTTCTCACTCAACAAAAAATCTTCCGCTCTTAGTTTTGCATCCTGTAGAAACCCGCTTTCGTCACGAATCTCTCTAACAAATATTTCCTGCTCTCTAAAGTTGTGTAAATAGTCTCGAACAGTTCTTTTCAGTCGTACATCGGTGACAATATTGACACCTGTTTCCTCGTCAATCCGTGGCTTGTTTTCGTCCACCGGATCACCATTTGGGTTTGCGTCGGTGACATCGTAGATAAAAAGAATTTCAGAGCGATTCTTAATTACATTGCTCATCGTTTTCCTCCTCCTTTTCTTTATCCTTAGCAAGCCCAAGGGCTTGAGAAACTTTGTCCTCAAGGTTCATACCAAGAACGAAATAAAAATTCATTTCATCAATAGACATCCCCCAGCTCTGCCCAGATTGAACTAGGTAATCAGAAATCAGCTCTTCTAATCTTCGGTAATAATTCTTGCCGTACTCCTCTAACTTGTTCTGAATCTTGGGAAGAAGCCCCCGAAAATCATCCTCTTTCATCCTGAGACCTTTTAGATTCTTACGAAATGGAGTAGCGCTACGTTCTTGAAACTGGATGTTTAGCAACTTTTGGGCTAAGACTCCTAAAAGGAACAGAGCTTTTCTCGCCGGAGAACTAAAGGTCTCCCTGTAACTCCCAAAGAACTCTTCAGCTTTTGCACCAAGTTCCACCATGCTAACACCTCCTTCCTGTAACTTCTCACTACCCGACATTGATAAAGTGCCAAGCTCTCCAAAAAATAAAAGTGAAATAAAAGCCCAGAAAACCCAAGGTTTAAGATATCCCTCATTGGCAAATATCCCTCGAATGGTTGTCATAAACCATGAAAAGAGAAGATCTCTGTCTAAAGAAACCCCTCGGAAAGTTTTGTCGACAATCTCCAGAAACTCTTTCCGTGTAGGGATGAGAGAGGGGATATCTTTAGAAGGTCTGCGAGTGAGGTTACTAAATCTGAACTCAATATTTTCATATTGCTTTCCCATTTTTACATTTTTGAAAATATTATTGCTTTCAGCTCTAATCTTGGCATTAAATAATGCACTTATTCTAGAAGGCAGAATATTTTCAACGAGAAGAGTGATACGAAAGACAGACTTGGTTGGAGTCTCATAGAAGAGAAAATTAAATGTTAGAACATCTTCAAGGCCACTAAGGAATTCAAGTATTTCTTGCTCATCCTCGGAAAAGCGCTTTAACGCTTTCCCAGCTAGAACTTCCCGTTGTGTTGCTACCTGAAAAAAACTAAAAATACTATCTTTTGCTTCTTCTTGACCAAAGATAAACTTGGGTAAGAGATAATATCGCACTCCACCCATTCTAAATTGGAGGTACTCATCCAGAAATTTCTTGCCCTCTTCAATCTTTAAGGAGCATTCCAGACAAACCGGGGCATTTTTCCACGCATCCTCCTCGCGAAAGCCACCGGCAATATAGCCAGGTTTGTCAAGTGTGTAAAAAGGAATAGGGATAGCCCCACCAAAAACTTCACTTTTAAAAAGACCGCATATAGAGCAAACATGATTATTTCTTGCGATTTTTCGGTAATCACACTTTACAGATTCGACGAGCAATTTTTGAAACTCAGGATAATCACCTAAATACTTAAGGTTTTGATCCTCTAGAAATCCAAAGGTAACAAAGCATCCTTGGTTACGTGCAAGCTGAGATTTCACCTCGTTAAACTTGTCCTTAATGTCATTGAGAATAATTTCCTCTGAATTGTTAAAGCACTTTTTAAATGATTTTAAAAAAGGGCTTTTTGCTTCAGTTTTTTCAAACCATTTCTTAATCTTATTTTTGAAAGTCTTTTCGATATCATCTGTAATCTTTGCAGTAGGAGTAAAATCAGCCCCCTGAGGTGCTTTGAATCTATATAAATACTTTTTAATCTTATCTTTTGAGGCTGGCTGAATATCGACTTGTTTATATTGAAATCCTTCTTGTATTTTTTTAAAAACAACGAGCAAACAATATGGATATCTGCCATTTTGATTTGGATCTTGAACAAGAATAGACAGGAGATTAGCAACTTCGCGTTTCTCTATTTTAAGTTTTTGCTCGCCTAGTTCTTTTAAGGCCTGAATCATTCGTACTCACTTTAGACATCAATAATTTTCAAAACATATAGAATTACTAATCATTATTTCCAGCTTCGTGCTCAAAATTATGTGTAAGATTGCCCTGCCTCACTCCTTTTTCAAGTAGTAGGAAAATTATAATGTGGAGCTATGACAAAAGAAAATTCCCCTTACAAAATAATGAATAAGTTAACTACTTCTCTAAATCCAAACTTATCCTTAAGGCCTCATTGACTTGAGTAAGTTGTTCAGCGTTAAGCTTACCCAACTTTTTCATCAACCTAGTTTTGTCAACAGTCAAAATCTGAGCTAAGTTAACCATGGAATCATTCTTGAGACCATTTGAGCCTTTGGGCAAGAAAACAGTTACCGGATAAAGTTTAATTGTTGTAGTAATTGCTGCTACGATTGTAGTTGAGCTGTACTCATTACCAATATCATTTTGAATAACAAGCGCTGGGCGAATTCCTTTCTGCTCGCTGCCTCGTCCAGGATTGAAATTGACCAGCCATATCTCCCCGCGTCTTGGAAATCTATCGTTTTTCATCTGCAAACTCACTAAAGTGAATCGCTTCTTCGGATAGCTTCAAGTTCTCTTCAGCCATAGCCTGATAGCCTTTTTTTAACAACTCCTCAAGTTGCTTTTTCCTTAAAATTTTTATAGCTTCCTCAATAAGAGCACTCCGACTTAATTTACGCTTTTTTGCCTCCTCATCAAGTTCCTTAACCAGACTTTGATCAATTGTCACTGTTAATTTAACCTTTGTTGCCACCACCTTGCACCTCCTTTTTACCATACTAATTATACGTAATATTGGTATCACCAACAAGCTGTTAACCTATTTCTCCTTTTCTCACCTCAATTTATCCAGCAATTCAAAACAGCCAAAGCCCTGACTATTCTTAGAGCCTATGCCTGCGTCGTAAGCCAGCTTTAAAAGCTCTGGAGTGCCTGATAGCCTATAAACTCCCATCCAAGCCTTAATCACCGTTCCCTTGTAAAGAATTATCTTCTCATCTCGCTTGGCAACTCTTTCCGGTTCAATGGCGAATTGTCCAGCACATTCTTCCCCAAAATAAGCTCGGCATTTTTTATGGAGATTCTCTCTCACTAAATTCGAAAACTCGCTTTCAAATGGCGAGTAGTAGTATGTCTTCTTTCGACCATCAGATTTACAAAGCGTGCTGTAAGTGGTCACAGGAGAAAGCATCTTTACGCGTAGTTCTTTTCCTATCTCTGGGTGAGCATAAACGTTAATGCTCTCAAAATAAACTTTGCTCTTTCCCAGTTGCAAACTCTCTTTCCTGATTATTTCCTCAGCAAAACTTTGAATAAATTGATTTATGGGAGAGGAAATTACAAGTTCAAACGGAGGCTTCAAAATAATTTTTCCCTTTTGGGAATCGATTTTTCGCTCCTTAGCCATCAATCGAGAAAACGTAAATCCTTTGAACCTCCGCTTTTTATCTATAAACCCTTTTTCATGGAGAAATTGGGAAAGTTTCTCATCAATATTCCGGTAAATGAAGGATTGAATAAGATAGTTGTAGTGGAGCGGGAGAGATATTAAACCATCAGCATAAAATTTTATCTTTATTCTCATCGAGTCCTCTTTTCCTTCCAGCTCTTAATTTTAACCTAAAAACGAGTCCTTTTATCCTGGAACGAGGAAGGCGGAGAGGTGAAGTATTTTTTTATTTACAATGAGCCCCTGTCCCACAATATTTTTTGACTTGAAGAAAAAATTGTGCCCAAGTGAAATTGATTTTTT
>Ga0180901_1100_pt1 | contig 12175 bp, 14 predicted proteins | sample Deesub1362A_J573_FD_124299 | JGI IMG/M metagenome (GOLD analysis project Ga0180901, IMG submission 124299) | Unclassified bacterium JdFR-66
CTTTGATGCAGACCTAAATTAACTCGGCTTGAAGTGATGTAATGTATCTTCCCCAATTCTCCCCTGTCAATTATTTCCTTTGTCTTGCTCACAGGCGGGCTGTAAACAAACGTATGACCAACCATTAAAGTTAACCCTTTCTTTTCCGCCAGCTTAACTAATTCTTCACCATGGAAAGAACTATCAGCTAAAGGTTTTTCCACAAACACATGCTTGCCAGCTAGAAGTGCTTTCTTTGCCAGGTGATAATGTGTAGAAATAGGAGTAGCAATTACTACTGCATCTACCTCAGGGTCTCTTAAAATATCTTCAAAATTCTGAGTGCACTTTAAGGATGGGTATCTCGCTTTTGCCTTTGCTAGCTTCTCTCCGCACTTGTCACAAACATACTTGACAATACATTCAGAACATTCAAAATAGTTNCGCACCAGATTTGGGCCCCAATATCCATATCCAACTACAGAAATGACAATTTTATTTCTCCTCATTTACCATGCCCCCTCTCTACTTAAAACAACCTTTATAGTTTTGAAAAGAATTTTTAAATCGAGCCAGAGAGACCAATTCTCTATATAGTGAAGATCCATTCTTACCATCTCGTTGTAATCTTTGTTTGCTCTCCCCTCTACCTGCCAATAGCCTGTTATCCCGGGAAGAACAGAAAGCCGCCTCATTTGCCAATCCTCATAAAGTTCCACTTCGTATGGAATAGGGGGTCTCGGTCCCACCAGAGACATTTCCCCNTTTAAAACATTGAAAAGTTGAGGTAGTTCATCCAAGCTTGTTCTTCTTAAAACTCGACCTAATCGAGTTACTCTAGGATCATCAGCTATTTTAAAAACCTTTTTTGCCCCCACTACCTTCGCCATCTTCTTCGCTTCACCCCTTATAAGTTGGCTTACATAAGAACGATGAATTTCCTCGTCACCATCAACATACATAGAGCGAAATTTATAAAAGGTAAAAAGACAGCCGTTTTTTCCCACTCTTTTTTGCTTAAAAATTACCGGTCCTGGTGAATCTAGCTTTATTAAAATGGAGATGAGGAGAAAGAGTGGGGAAAGAAAGATAAGCCCCAAGGAAGCTCCCACCAAATCGAGAGCCCGCTTTATCATAAGGGAAAGCCCCTTCTGCCTGGAGGTAAACTCTCCTCCTTCAAATCTAACTTCTAACGCTTTGGTGGAAAAACTCCTTGAAGGCATCGACAACAACTCCCACCTCCTCCTCTCTCATCTCCGGAAATAAAGGTAGAGAAATAATCTGCTTAGCAAGAGTCTCAGCTACCGGGAAACTCCCTTTCCTATAGCCTAAACTCCGGTAAGCAGGTTGAAGATGAACAGGAATAGGATAGTGAATTCCCGTTTGGATCCCGCTTTTATTAAGGAATTCTCGCAGATTGTCTCTCTCTTTAACTCTCACCACATACAAATGGAAAACATGCTCCGCTTTCTCATGAATCAGTGGCGTCTTGACCAGGAAATTGGAAAGAAGACGGGTGTAAATTGAAGCTAAGCGTCTTCTCTTTCTATTCCAATCTTCAAGATACTTCAGCTTCACACTAAGCACTGCCGCTTGTAAATTGTGAAGACGAGAACAAAAACCAGGCTCAAGATGAGTAAACTTATCAACATGCCCATGATGGCGAAGTCTCTTTATTCTTTCTGCTAAATTCCTCTTGTCTGTCACTATCATTCCACCGTCTCCAAAAGCTCCTAAGTTCTTGCTCGGGAAAAAACTGAAGCATCCTGCGTCTCCAAAAGAACCCACTCTCTTCCCTCCATACTTTGCTCCGTGAGCCTGACATGCATCCTCAACTACTTTTAAACCATGTTCACAAGCAAAGTTCATGATTTCATCCATCTCCGCAGGTTGACCATACAAGTGAACAGGAATAATAGCTTTTGTTCTCTCCGTGAGAACTTTTTCTAGTTGAGAAATATCCATGTTGTATGTTCGCTCATCCACATCGACAAAAACCGGTCGAGCACCGCACATCAAAATAGCTTCAACGGTAGCTACAAAAGTATTGGGAACAGTTATCACTTCATCTCCCTGTCCAATACCCAAAGCCTTTAGGGTAAGATGCAGGGCTTCTGTGCCAGAGCCTACCCCCACAGCAAATGCAGTCCCACAGTATTTAGCAAAGCTTTCCTCAAATGATTCCAGTTCATCTCCCAAGGTAAATGCTCCTCGCTCTATCACCTTAGCCATTACCTCATCAACTTCTTCCTTGATAGAGAGATATTGTCTTTTCAAATCAACTAACGGTATTTTTCTTATTTCCTCCTTAACCATGCTGCCCATCAGTAAGTCACCAAGCTTCCATCAATCTTTGCTTTCACCAAAGCTTTTTTGAATAAAAATAGACTTAAAGGAATGAGTAAAAAGGCGAAACCAAAAAGTGCTCCAATCTCAGGTAGAAGTTCTCCCACACTATAGCCTTGCAATACTGCCAGTCTCATTGCCCGCAAAGAGTAGAAAAGCGGAATGAGATAAGAGACCTTTTGCAACCAAAGAGGAAGTATATTCACAGGAAAATACGTGCCACCTACAAGGCTCGAGAAAGAACCAAAAAGCCAGCTTATAGGGTCACCTCTTTTTAAAACCAAGATAAAACTAGCAGAAATAATCCCCAAACTGCTGAAGATAAACAGGGTGAGAAAGAAAATGAGAGAAGCCGAAAAAATGTTTAGTTCCCCCAAGGAAAATCCAAAAAATAAGATGCCAAACAGAAGATAGACTAGAGCATTTAAACCAGTCATCAAAAAACTCCACAGGGAAGAGCAAAGAAGGATTTCTGAGATTTTGGTGGGAGTAACAAGCATCGCTTCTAAAGTTCCACTGCCTTGAGCTCCTGAGATAGCTGTGGAGAATGTGTTAAGGCCTGTATGAAGAAAACCTGTAAAGGCAATTCCAATGAGAACAAAAGAGAAATAATCACCACCATAACTTTTAAGGTAAGGATTCACTGAGCTTCCCACCAGGCGAGAGATGAAGAAAAAGATAGCCACAGAAAAGAAAATTCCTAAGAACTGCATAGCAAATGCCAGACGATAGCTTTTTAAATTTCTCCAATCCTTCTTTAAAAATGCCCAGCCTTTGGAAAAGATCATGAGACAACCTCCTGATAAGCTTGAATCATTTTTTCTAGATTCAATTCCCTACGAGCAAAGGAAAGGACCTCTCGCTTGTTGAAGAGACCTGCTAATATCTCCTGTATTTTTTCGTCTTTACTTACGGTGAAAGTGAGGGTGTTTAAGTTCTGCCCCTTTACCTTTTTTAAGTGTACCTCTCTTGCTCCCAGTCTTTCAAGCTTTTCTAAAAAGGAAGGGGAAAGCTTTCCCATAAACTTGACCTCATAAATATGCTCCATACCCACAACACGCTTTAAGTTATTTACATCTCCACAAAAAATCATTCTTCCTTTATCCATGAGAGCAAATCGATCGCAATACTCTTGAACCTCTTCCAACCGATGTGAAGCTAATAAGACTGTGACTCCTTCCTCTGCAGCTTTTTCCCTCAAAAAGCTTAAAATAAAGGCAGACATCTTGGGATCTACACTTTTCGTAGGCTCATCAAGAATGAGCACACAAGGTGAGTTTAAAAGGGCTCTCGCTAAAGCCAGCTTCTGTCTCATCCCAGAGGAGTAACTGTAGTACATGTTGTCCGCTACTTGTGATAAAGAAAGGAGGTCTAAAAGCTGATCAATTTTCTTCTTTGCTTCTTTCCTTGGAAGGTTGTACAAAGAGGCGTAAAACTCGAGATTCTCTCTTCCGCTCAATCTCCAGAAAAAGCTTCTTTCATTACCCGAGACGAAGCCAACCCTACTTCTAACTTCATCTTCNTCGCGTACGATATCAAAATTTNCTACTTTTGCTTCTCCTGAAGTGGGCCAGATTAATGTAGCAAGCATTTTTAAAAGAGTGGTTTTACCTGCTCCGTTAGGACCTATGAGTCCGAAAACTTCACCCCAAGAAACGATAAAATTCACAGCATCAACTGCTTTCACCTCTTCCTTGAGAGGTGACTTCACAGCCAGTCTCCAAATTCCTCTTGGAGGCTTGTATATCTTTGTCAGTTCAAACACTTCTACAGCATGCATATGTTTTACCGACACCTCTGCCAATGACCATAATTTGGGTCGCATGGCCCAGGAATTGTGGGGTCGTCTTTGTCGCACCCCCCTGTAACATTACTCTCGTAAGACTCATAAATTGTTGGCGGACTTAATTGGCAAGCACCACTTTTAGGAGCAATTACCACCTCATCCACAATTTTTGGACTTTCATACATTTTTCCCATTCCTCCTTTCTAAATAACTCCCTATAACCTCCGCTACATCGCAAGAAAATTTAGTAAGAGAAAGCAACTCCCCCTCTTCAAGAAGGGCTAAGCCTGGACAGCGCGAACAAACAGAAGCTAAACCGCAAGATGAACATGCGATTAAGTCCTTTTTTCTCTTCTTTCTCAACCTTTCCAATTCATCTGAAGTCCAGACCTCACTAAAAGACTTTTCTCTCAGGTTTCCACACTTTTTGGGGATAGTTACGCAGGGAATTAAGTCACCGTAAGCAGTTATGGCACACATATCCCTCCCCGCACTACAGAGAGGTGAATCAACACGCTTTTTAGGTCTCACTTTAAAAGGAGAAGGCAAAGGAATCTCTCCCCTCTCTATGAGAAATTTAATCTGTTCAGGGGCAACTCTCAGATCTAATGGTTCTTTTGAACCGTTGATTTTAGGAGTGACAACGTAGCCAAAGTGAAACTCCGCACCTAATTTCTTTGCCAACTTTTTTACTTTCCCCAACTCACTCACATTAACCTTCATCAAAGTGAATTTGACGACAGTATTCACATTTCTCTCTTTAAGTAACTCAAGCGCCTTAACAGATTTCTTAAATGAACCTTTAAGTTGAGTGATGTAATCATGAACTTCTGAAGTTCCATACAAGCTCACACCGACCTCCAAAACACTTGCTTCCTTCAAAAAGTCAGCCATCTTTTCATCAATGAGAGTCCCATTGGTGAAAAAACGAACTGCAAAATTCATTTCCCGGGCCAGAGTTATAATTTTCCGAATATCTTTCCTGAGAAATGGCTCTCCTCCGCTAAAGGTGAGGAAAAGAACGCCCTCGGAAGCCAACTGAGAAAAAATATTTCTGAAATCTTTTAGGGTAAGCTCTTCCTTTTCTTCTTTCACGTTATAACAATGGCGGCAGGATAGATTGCACCCTCTAGTCACCTCCACAAGCACACTTATTGGACGGCACTTTTGAAATGAAGAATATATTGCTTCCCTAACTGTTAAAGCAGAATTAATTTTTCTCCCCTCCTTTTAAACTAAATAGCTCTTTAAAAACCATTTCCTTTATGAAGGCAAGCAAATCTTTAAGAGCCTTATTTTCAGAAATACCGAACTTTTTTACCATTTCTTTAGCGATTTCGGAAATGCTTCGACTTCCATCAGCCATATTCCAGATAAAAGTGCCCGTGGGATTAAGGGTTACTAATTTGTTCTCCTTTTCGTCAGAAATTTGAACAATAAGAGCACAGTCATCAATTACCCGATATGGAAACTTTTTCCTCTCTACAATCATTTCAGGAGAAAGATTCAAGGCACCTTCTCACCTCATCTTTCCTTAAACTAAATAAAAGCTCATAACACGGAACACGTTGAGCAACATCTGTTAAAACATTAAACAGTCTCTCCATAAGCTGGTGGTTTCGCTTCCTTCTGGACTCAAAGCAAAGATGATTGCCTAGAATTTGAGAAAAGGCGTCTGTATACATTCCTTCCATCACAACTTTTACTACTTTTGCTGGTGAAATTTTCTTAATTTGAGTGAAGTTCTCTTTCCTGAGAACAAACAGGGCTTTTAGCTTCGCTTTTCCGTTTCTCCTCCAATCTTTATTCCAGAAAGGTGTATCGTAAATCAGAACATCCCCGTTTTTCTTCCTCAAAGCCACTCGATCATCATTAAAGACTCTAAAGCTCCCTTCCTCCTGCAAAATGGAAGAAAGTGTAGATTTTCCGGCTCCTGAAGGACCGAGAAAGAGAAAACCTTTATCTTCTCGCAAAGCACCAAAGCCATGGAGAAGAAGGCCTTCTTTCTCCAAAAGACATACGTTTAAAAGATAACCCAGGAACACCTTAAACCTAAATTCAAATTCCTCTTTGCTTGAAGGAGCAACATCAATGAATCCAAATCTATTTTTTAAATTAATCATAGCTTGCATCCCCTGCGTGAAAATGCTTACTAAACCTACCTTAGAAGAAAAAATCTGCGTCTGATAAAAACTTTCTGAAGAAAGAGAAGAATCTAAGTGAAGTTCCAGAGATATGAGATTGCCAACTACTTTTTTATTCTCCTCTGAGAGTTTTAAGAGAGTGGAGGAGAAAAATGGAGAATTGTAAAATATTTGAAATCCCTCATCTGCTAGAAATATATATACTTTCCTCCAACTTGTTTTGGTCAATAAATCAGCCTTTCTCAACATTGCCTCCTTTTAAAATTGCCCTCTTATGCAACCTGCGCTCAAGCGCAAGAAAAAGACGAAAGAAGTTATTCTTAAATTTTTTAGGATTTATGCCCAAAAAATGCTTGATTTTAAAAGAAAGAGCATAGATAAAAGTGAGCAAAGCGTATCCTCTACCCGAAACTTTTCTCCACTCTTCGTAGCTTCTTTCAAAGTGGAACGCTCCTTCTGCTCCTTCTACTGCCACCACTTTTCCGAGGAGATTCTCCTCGTCTATTCTTCCAATCCCTTCACTCACTTCCCCTCTTTCCAAGAAAAACCATTTCCCAGAGTGGAAAAATCTGCCAACTGCTCTGTGAACAATAAGATTTTCATCTACGGAATAAAGGATTACATCTCCGGGAGTTATTTCCTCCGCTCTTTTTCCCTCTACGAGCACCTTATCTCCTTTCTTAATTACTGGCTCCATGCTCTTTCCCTCAATTTTTACCCATACCTTTCCACTTCTTTTTAAACTCTCTTCTACAATTTCTTTATTCAAACTCCTAAGTGCTTCTGACATCTCTCCTCCCAGAAACTTTTTGGGACCGTCGACGGGGAGGCTTTCCTTTCAAACCAATTAACAGTGATAAGTTGGATTTGTAACGCCAGGGCCACTCCAGCTACCAGCGCTACCACTTGCATTGTAAATATCACAAGCGTGCGCCGTCGGTTCCTCGATTTTCACCGAGTTAACCTTGGGCTTAATGTAAGGCTTTTTGCTCAACTAATCTCACCTCCCTAACTTTCTCTGCCAAACGGCAGTTTTCCGGCGACGGCCCCAAAAAATCACCAGTTTCTAAATAGGCAAAGCCTGGACAACGAGCACATTCCCACAAATATGAACATTCCGGGCAAATCTTTAAGTCCTCAACTCCTATGTCTCTGATTTTCCTCCACTTTTCGCTCTTCCAAAGCATTTCCAAATCTTCACGAGCTGCACTTCCTAAGGGGAAACGAAGAAGAATACAGGGATAAACTGTTCCATCAGGAGCAATGGAAAAACGGCTCTTCCCCGCTCCACAAATCAACTGATTCTTCAAGCTTCTCGCTTCAGGTTCATTTTCCCAAGAGAGAGTCTTAAGATATNAAACCATNTCCCTATCGCTTAAACGACAATCGGAAGGAATCTTTCCATCAATTCGAGGGGCAATTAAGGGATCAGCAGAAAATCCAGCTTCAAGTTCCTCTGCTNTTCGCCTTATTTCCTCAATTTCCCTTAAATTTTTCTTCATTACTGAAGTTTTTATTACCGTGTTCACTCCTAATTTTTTCAAATGCTTTAAAGCTTCAAGGCTCCTTTTGNAAGAACCCGGTACCTGAGTTATGGCATCATGTGTAGCTTCCTTCGCTCCGTAAAGACTTATTTCCACTTTAGTAGGATTAACTCTTTTCAATTCCTCCGCCACTTTTTGAGTGATAAGAGTGCCGTTCGTCTGTAAATGAAAGAAGAGGCCTATATCTCGCGCCTTCTCCAATAAATACAAGAGGTCTCCTCGAGTAAAAATCTCACCCCCTGTGAAGCCTACAAAAAGGATTCCCCAATCCCTTAACTTTTGGAAGACAGTTATAAACTCTTCCGTTTTAAGTTCATCACTTTCTACACCGCTTAAAAAACAATGTTCGCATTTAAGATTGCAGCGATAAGTAAGTTCTATAAAAACCTGAGAAGGTTTCTGCTTAGAAAGGGACTTCCCTACCAAGCTCTTAATCAATTCAACGCACATTTTCTTCCTCCGAAATATTCAGAACTCCGATCTCAGCAAGAGATGAAAGAAAATCCAGCGTATCATTCTTTGCTGTTTCNTCATCCACTTCATATTCAGCCATGATTTTGGAAACTAATTCCTCAACTCCTATAGGCTCATCNATAAGTTCCCATATGCGACTCCCAAGTTCGTTGAGAACATGGAGAGTAGAATTTTTAGGAGTTAAAATAACCACNTCTCCTTCAATCACTCTCCAAACGCTTTCCGAGGAACGGGAGACCCTTGCCTTCAAATTAACTTTTTTTCTAGAAGCATTGAGCTCCACAAGCACCCTCCTTTAAATTTTCTTCCTTATAACTTTGAAGATAGGGCCAGAAGGAAAAGTCAGGTCGAAATGAAAGTTCGTAAAGGGCAACTCTCTTTGAAACCGCCGCTGCCATATCCAGCTTGTGAAATAAATCAAAATGAGCAAGGCTTTTAATTTTTAGAAATGGTTGCATTGCTTTAATCAGCGATAAAATAGCCTTTCCACCCCTATAAATGCGTAAGCCGACTGACTCTGACTGCTGCAAGAAGTAAACTCCCTCCAAANGAAGGCGAATACTCTTTTCCCCTGGATAATCACCCCTGAAAGGAGTGGAGTAAACAAAAAGACCTTCTTTTTCTTCGCTCACAATGCAAATCTCATCAGAAAGAATTGTCGCTCGAGGCTCGTTTTCCAAAATCAATCGAGCAATTGTTGTTTTTCCACTCCCGGGAGGACCCACAAAGAGAAAAGCCCTATTGCCTATCCCTACTCCTGCTGCATGAAAAAGACAGCTTCTCATCTTTAGGTTAAGAGCTGCATGTTGGTAAATGAAGTGCATTAACGCATTGAAAATGCTGCTTAACTTCTCCTCCTCGCAGTTCTCCAAGTAAAAAGTGGTGTGATTTGAAAAACTGTTGGGAACAACTTGAATGCTCACGCCATCACCTTTAGAAAAATTGGAAGAAACTGGAAGGATATTTAAATCTACTGAAAATTGAGGTGCTTTGTTTGTAAGGAAACCGCCAAGATAGCTTCGAAATATACCCATTTGTGAAGGCAAAGCCTTTAAAGCGAAGCAAATCCCACCCAATTCGAAGTTAATTGTCTCTTTAGGAACGGATCTCCCCTCAGAAATGAAGCAGTTTGAATCGACAACTGCCGACTCAAGAGGTACTGTGCTGTTAACAATAACTACAGACTCCGCAATTAAACTTTCTTTAACTTTTGTCTCAGAAGCAAAAAAGCCGTCTCTCCACTTAACTATCCTCTCTAAGCGAGTATCTCTCTCTATATAGCAGTCATCTCCAATAACTGAGGGTCCAATAATTTCTGCGCTTTCTCCGATAACACAATTCTTCCCAATGCAGACAGGAGGCTGAATCCTTACAGAAGGATGTATGCTAGTTCCCTCACCAACCCAAATACCCTTCTTAATTTCCCTTCCTGGAACGTTCAATTTAATTTTCCCAAGTAGTGCATCGAAGTTTCCTTCCCGATAAGAATCAATGCTCCCGACATCTCTCCAGTAGTTTTTATGGATAAATCCGTAGATCTCCTTCCTTTCCTTAACCACTTGGGGGAATAAATCTCTTCCGAAGTCGTAAAATTTCCCCTCAGGAATCATAGAGAATATTTCCGGTTCCATCACATAGATACCACAATTCACTAAATTACTTTTAGCTCTATTCCTTTCTGGTTTCTCTTGAAAATCTGCTATTCGGAAGTTCTCATCAATCACAGCAACCCCGTAAGGCGAAGGATCAGTGACTCTACTTAAAGCTAAAGTAATCAGGGCTTTCTTTTCTCGATGGAACTCAATAAGAGAAGTTAAATCGATATCAGTAAGAAGGTCTCCGCTTACTACCAAGAAAGTAGAGTCAAAATATCTCTCAAGTTTCTTTAATCCGCCAGCAGTCCCTAAAATTTCAGGCTCGTAAGAGTATTTAATCTCCATCCCCCACTGAGAGCCGTCGCCAAAATACTCTCTTATTTTTTCTGCTTGGTAGTGAAGATTTACAAAAACCTCTGAAACGCCGTGAGAGAAGAGAAGCTCTAAAACATACTCCATTACAGGCTTATTTAAAATGGGTATAAGAGGCTTTGGAACCTCGCGAGTGAGAGGTCTCAATCTTGTTCCCTTGCCTGCAGCTAAAATAAGTGCTCGCACAATACCTCCTTAGGTTTAAAAGCGCTGCAGTAAGGAAAGCTGTAACTTCTGCTACAATGAAGTTAGTTTTAATTTAGAAGTTAACGGTAAAAAGGGCAATGAGCTTTTCAGATTATTTTTAAACCTCCTAAAGTTGGAAAAATAAGGTTCAGAAAATATAGAAGGAGTAGGACAAATGTCCTATAGGAAATGAGTCAGGTAGCACTTGTTTACGGTGAAGATAGAAAGGTAAACATTAAAAGGGTTCTCCAGATTTTAGAAAAAGACATAAGCTCACGGATTAAAAAAGCGAAAAAAATAGTTATTAAACCAAACTTGGTAACTGCCTATAACTCTTCTGCCGTGACAAGTGTGGATGCAGCTAGAGCAGTTTTGGAATATATCACCGAATTAGCAGAGGGAGAAGTTTATATTGCAGAGGGAACAGCAGAGGGCACAACAAGCTCTGCCTTTAAAAATTACGGCTATTATCAGCTGGCAGAAGAATTCTCCCTCAAGCTTGTAGACATAGATCAAACCAGTTTTAAGTGGATTGTATTCTCCGATGGCTTTAAGGTAAAGGTTTCTGATTTGATTCTTCAATCAGACTTTAGAATCTCACTTGCCCTTCCTAAAACCCATGATACTGTAATAGTTACGTTAGGACTGAAAAACATACTTGTAGGCTCCCTCGCTGGTCTTTCCAGCAAACAGTCCATCCACCGAGGCTACAAGAAAATAAATCAATATCTTTATGAGTTGGCTAAAATAATCCCTCCTCATTTAACTATAATTGACGGTTTTATCGGTATGGAAGGCAACGGACCGACAAATGGCTCACCACTTCACTTGGGAATGGCTCTTGGAAGTTGTGATTTTGTAGCTGCAGACACCGTTATGGCCTACATAATGGGGTTTAAGATATCCGAAATAGGTTATCTTTACTATGCTTGGAAAAATGGACTTGGAGAAGGAGACCTCTCAAAAATTAAAATTTTAGGCCATGCAATCAAAGAGAAAAAACCATTTAAACCTCACCGCACATATCAAGCTCAGTTAATGTGGAGAGAGTAGCTGTTGGCTATTGACGGTTAGCTGTTGGCAATCGGCTAATGGCTACTTTATTTCCAAGGGCTAATAGCCAAAAGCAAATAGCTATTACTCTTTCCCCCCTAATTCATTTCTATCCACAAGTCCCATCTTCAAAGCGGTAAAGGCTGCTTCAACCCTATCTCCCACCTTTAGCTTAGCGTAAATATTGGCAAGATGGTTCTTCACCGTCTTTTCGCTGATGAAGAGTTCCGCCGCAATTTCTTTGTTCCTTTTACCCTGAGCAAGTAATTTTAGAATCTCTTTTTCCCGAGGTGTCAATATCTCTTCTTACCTTTCCACCAAGGTATCTGCTAGGTACCGGGCAACTTGAGGGCTAAAGAATGCACCCTCTTTCAAAACTGCTTGTATAGCTTGGATAAGTTCATCCAAAGGGGAGTTCTTCAAAACATAACCATCGCAACCACTTTTAACAGCTTTTACTACATAGTTTTTCTCGGAATGCATAGAAAGCGCTACTACTTTTAAACTGAGCATCCTTTTTAATTTTTTAATAACTTCAAAATTTTCCATATGGGGCATAGAAAGATCGATTAAAATAACATCGGGTTTAAGTTTTTTCGCTAAAGAAAGGCATTCTTCCCCGTTTGAAGCTTCTCCCACAACCTCAATATCAGAAATGCTTTGCAACAACTTCTTTAAACCTTTCCGAAAAAGATT
>Ga0180901_1011_pt1 | contig 12147 bp, 12 predicted proteins | sample Deesub1362A_J573_FD_124299 | JGI IMG/M metagenome (GOLD analysis project Ga0180901, IMG submission 124299) | Unclassified bacterium JdFR-66
GCTATCTCTACATCTTGAAGAGTAAGGCGGAGATAGTCATGGTCTCTCAAAGCCTGATGTCTATAAGTGGTAAATAAGTTAATCTTTTCCCGGAAAAAACCAGCTTCACTAAAGTAAGGCAGGAACTCATTATTAAAATAATTGAGTCCTCCTTCTAAAGCAGTGGCTAAATTTTTTGCCTCTCTCCCTTTAGCTGTGAGCCAAGCTGCATGCTGTGAAAGAAAGTTGCATGTTCTTTCAATATCAGAAAGTCTTGTATTTCCGCTTTCAGCTGCCCAGTTTAAAACCTCCTGCACATAAGAATCGACTGACTTTTTTTCATTTATCATCTGCAGCCTTTCTCCTTGATACTTTCCCACCAGAAAACTAAGCTTGCTCAATGTTGCCAGTGCTACTATGCAATCGTTCCAAACAAATTTAAAAGCTTCCCTGGATTCTTCTGGATAAACATAAACTAGCTCCCACCAATCGGCACTATCTCCTTCGGAAAAAAGATATAGCTTTCCCAAGTTTGGAGTCTCAGAAAGACCAATGAGAGACGTATTGAAAAAACTTTTTATAGAGGAATCGACTTCACTCCCCTCTTTCCTTTCAGGTGTAAAGAAGATTCTTCCTTGAGAAAGCTCTATGGGAAGTTTTCCCAATTTCCCCAAAAAAGAATTAGCCTTTCCAAGTGATTCCCGCCAAACTTCAGAAAAAAAGGGAAGAAGCGAGCGATCGGAAACACTGTTAAAGAATAAAACTAAAATTAAATCCCTTAAAACTGCAATCTCAAGAAAACTCTTTTCAAAGCTTGCCTGCGTGAGAACAAGGGGTTTGTAACCAATAAAAGCTTTCTCCCTCCATCTCTCATACTCGTTAACCACCGCTGCTCTCTCTCCCAAACCCACAGCTTCCCACGCTTCAGCAATCTTCTCAATATCCGAAGCCCAGAAAGCTTTAAACACTATTAAGCCTGACCCGATAAGTAAACTCTCTCTTGCTTTCATCTCCCTTCTTTTCTTCGGCTAATTTTTGCCTTTGTTTTAGGCCTTGAAGTTTTTCCCTTATTTGAAGAAGAAAGCACAGCTAAAAGATTGGAAATTTCTCTTCCTTTCTCCACATCAATTTCACTCTTGATCTCGCCAGCAATTAGGAGATACAGTCCAAGAAAAATACCAATTCCTAAAATACCCAAAACTAACCCAGATACGTCTTCAAAAAAACCCAATCTAAACCAGCTAAACTGCAGAAAGAGAAGAGTGAGAAGGATGAGAGAAGTAAAAACACCACTCGCGAGTTGAATTGACCAGGAAGAGCGAGAGTAAAAACCTTTGTCCTTAAAATAAAGCGGCTCAAGCTCAGAAGCATTAAGAGCATTAAGAAGCGTCTTATAATAGACTATCTTCCCTTCAACTAAGTTTACTACTCTGAAGAGGGAAAGAGAAAGATAAGCCAGGGCAAAAGTAATGAAGGCAAAAACAATTAAAAAGAGAAGAGGGGCACTTTTTAAAAAAAGAAGGAGGAGCAAAATAAGAAGAAAGATTAAGTTTAAACCCAAACCGTAGAAAAAAAGAGCGAGATAAGCACTCTGATACTGAGAAAGCCTCTTTTCTGCTAAGTCAATCAAGTTCCAATCCTTTTTAGGCTTTAACTCCCTTAAGGATACTTTAACCTCTTTCAGCTTCTCCGGTAAATCTTCCACCTTCTCCTCCTCGGGAAACTCCGGAACCTTACAAAAAGGACAGCTTTCCAAAGTAAAAAGCTTCCAGTGACCCTTTTCGCACTGCACGAGTTTCCCCACCGGTCTGAAAGAGATATATATAGAAAGATAGGGAAGCCAAAAACCTATTAATCCAAATATAAATGCACCCCAGGAGAGATAAAGATATTGAGGATGTGCTCTTGCCCTGGCATCAAAGTAAATCCAGGAAGCAACAAAAATTGAGATAAGACCGTTAAAAAGAAGAATATAAGTTAGTGTACTCATTCTCCCTCCTTAGCTAATGTTATTTCTTTCGGGATAGAAAAAAGATTACCGCTTATATGTAAAGGATTCAAAACTTTTTCCACACTTAATCTCTTATCCGCCCAGAATTCCTTCTTGACCTGGGAGGAAAGAACCTCACCCATTAAAATGTGGTGATCGCCTGCAGGGATGTCTCTGACCAACTTACATTCCAGCCAAGCAACTGCTTCTTTAATTCGTGGAGGTTTAACTTTCACTGAGTTAATCCTGGTGAGAGAGGCTTTATCAATTTCAGAGATACCTTCAGGGAAAGGTTTTCCACATACCATCAAAGCCTGTAGCATTTCCTTTGAAGGCACATTTACTACAAACTCCTTATTCGCTCTCACATTCTTGTACGTGTGCCACCTTGGTATACAGGCAAAAGAAAGCAGCGGCGGATTAAAAGAGACGGGCATGACAAAGCTAAAAGGAGCAGCATTATCTCTTCCTTCTTTATTAACTGTGGTTATAAGAACTGTTAACCGCGGAACTAAAAGACGATAATAGTTACCCTTCTTAACTTCTTCCATCAAGCTGGACCACCCCCCGCAATGCTTCTACCTCTTGAGGACTTAAATACCTCCACCTGCCCTTCCTTAAATTCCCTAACTTCAGAGGTCCAAAGCCAACTCTTTTTAAAAAAACCACTTTAAACCCAACTTTTTTCCACATTCTTTTTATCTCTCTTTTCCTTCCTTCATACATAACCATGCGCAAAAGCGTGCTTCTCTCCTCCCTCTTTAAAATTTCCACCTTACAAGGCTGTGTTTTCCCCTCCTCAAGCTCAACCCCTTTCTCCACTTCTGAAACTGCTTTTTTACCTGGATGTCCCCTCACCCTGACCAGATATTCTCTGGGAACCTGAAAGGAAGGATGTGTTAATCGATAAGAAAGCTCTCCATCATTCGTTAACAGAAGAAGGCCTTCTGTATCCATATCAAGCCTTCCCACAGGGAAAAGCCTTACTTTTCTCTTCTTTATCACCTCTTGGACAAGTGAAATCACGTTCTTTCTTCCTATTTCATCTTCTAAGGTACACACATACCCCTTTGGTTTATTAAGCATGATGTAAACATTTTCAGCAGGTAAAACTATGGGTTTGCCATTTACTTCAATCAAGTCTGTGCTTGTATCCACCCTCTGACCGAGCGTTGCTACCTTCCCGTCCACTTTAACTCTCCCTTCTTTAATAATTTCCTCAGCTTTCCTTCTCGAAGTTATCCCTGCTCTTGCCAGAACCTTCTGAAGCTTTTCACTCTTCCCTTTCATCCCTAAAGCTCTCCCAAGAGGGAAGCTCAGATAAGTCTTCAACCCCAACCATTTCCAAAAACCTTCTCGTAGTCCCATAAAGAATGGGCTGCCCAGGACCTTCTCCCCTTCCTACCTCCTTAACAAGACCCTTTTCTACCAGAGTTTGCAGCGTAGCCTCAGAATTCACCCCTCGAATCGCATTAATTTCGCTCTTTGTTACCGGCTGTTTATAAACAACAATAGCTAAAGTCTCCAGAGCAGCTTGGGTAAGTCTTCTCATCTGAACAGTAGAGAGAAGCTTTTCTACAAACGGGGCAGAAGAAGGATTAGTGTAAAAACGATAACCGCCGGCTTTCCTCTTTAAAAGAAATCCCGCGTCCCTTTCCTCCAACTCTTTTTTTATCTCCTGCAAAAGTTTTTCCACTTCCTCTCTCTCCAATTCTAAAATAGAAGAAAGCTTGGAAAGAGAAAGAGGCCTATCAGTAACGAAGAGTATAGATTCGAGCTCTCTCCTACCTGCTTTTTCCTTCATTTCTTTCAATTATAATATCGCCAAAGGGCTCCAATTGATAGGCTCTTATCTCGCCATTTTTAAACAACTCCAGAAAGGCGAGAAAAAGAGCGATGAAAGCTCCTTTTCGAGGTGGAATCATTCTCAAAATATTTTTAAAAGAAATTTTTCCTTTTCTCTTGAGCTCTCCTCTCAATAAAGAAATCTTTTTCTCTAATCGGAATGTGTATGCTACCGAATGGAGTGTTTCCACCGAAATCTCTTCCCTCCAAAGAGATTTGCATAAAAGACCTTTTAAAACATGGGGTTCTATTCTCTCAGGAAGCGAAATTTTCACCTTTTGGAGAAGAAACTTTTCAGGCTCAACTTCTCTGGAATAACTCTTCTCACTTTCTATCTTCTCCCTTAAATAATAAGAGACTTTCTTAACTTGTCGATATTCTTTCAATCGGCTTATAAGTTCTTCAGGTGAACGGGGAAGAGGCAGCTCTTCTTGAATAAATACTGACTGGGGCAGAACATTTGAGGCTTTAAGGTTTAAAAGCGTGACTGCCACTGAAAGAAACTCTGTGGCGATATCTAAATCGAGTTCCTCCATGCGATAAAGATAAACGAGGTAATCTTCTATAATTTGAGAAAGAGAAACCTCCTTTAAGTCCAGGCGCTTCCTGTTGAAAAGTTCAAGAAGTAGTTCAAATGGACCTTCAAAAACTCTAAGTTGTGGCTCGCTAGCTTCTCTAATCATAAAAGTAACTTCAACCTTTTTCTTACTTCTAATAAAGTTTCCTGGGCAATCGGCTTTGCTCTCTCCTGTCCCCTCTCTAAAAGATTCTTTACCACATCCTTTTCCTTCTCGAAAGTCCTTCTTTTCTTCTGAAAATCAGAAAGATTCTCGCTAATTCTTTCTGCTAGTATTTTTTTACACTCCACACAACCTCTCTGAGCTTTACGACACGCTTCTTCAATCTCCTTAATGTCGTTTTGAGAATAAAGTTTATGCAAAGCAAAGACAGCGCAAACTTCAGGATGCCCAAGGTCTGTCTTTCTAATCCTCGCCGGATCAGTGAACATGTTAGAAACCTTCTCCCTCACCAATTCAGGAGTATCTGTAAGAAAAATAGCGTTTCCGTAGCTTTTACTCATCTTCCGCCCATCAATTCCGGGCACTCTTTGAGCTTTTGAGAGAAGAGCTTGCGGTTCTGGAAAATAATCCCCGTAAAAACCGTTGAAGCGTCGAGCAATCTCCCTTGTTAACTCCAGGTGAGGAAGTTGGTCCTCTCCTACTGGAACAAGCTCTGCTCGCATAATAAGGATGTCTGCTGCCATCAGGACAGGGTAGCCTAGAAATCCATAAGTAGTGATTTCTCGCCCTTTCAACTCCCTCAGCTGCTCTTTATAAGTAGGACACCTTTCCAACCAAGACAGCGGTGTGACCATCCCAAAATAAAGGGTGAGTTCTGCCACCTCAGGAAAGTCTGACTGTCTATAGATGACACATTTCTCAGGGTCTAAGCCTGCGGTGAGCCAATCAAGGAGCATTTCTCTCGTATTCTCAGGCAAAGAGCTAGGGTCAGCATAATCTGTAGTGAGTGCGTGCCAATCCGCTATAAAGAAAAAGCATTCGTACTCTTCCTGTAATTTCACCATTTCCTGCAAGTTGCCAAAAAGATGGCCCAGATGGAGTTTTCCCGTCGGCCTGTAGCCAGTTAAAACACGCTTTCTCATCTTCTCACCTCAGCCGAGAAATATTTTTATAAAAAAGCTAATAACTGGGGCGATTATAGCCCAGAAAAGACCTCTAAATAAAGTTAAAAGTAAGAAAAGAATAAGAAAGCCGTATTTCTCAGAAGAAAGATATGAGCGAGCAAGATGAGGGGGAAGAAAATAAGCGACTATTCTCGAACCATCAAGTGGAGGTATAGGAATAAGATTGAAAACTGCTAGGACAATGTTAATCTCCGCTGCCAGGCGAAGAAAATATAAAGCAGGAATAAGGCGAATTAAAAAAGCAAGCAGAGAAGCGAAAATTAGGTTTGAAGCAGGGCCTGCCAATCCAACTAACGCCATCCCCTTCATCGGCTCTCGATAGTAGCGGGGATTTATAGGCACTGGCTTTGCCATGCCAAAAGTGAAACTGAAGCCTGAAAGTATGAGAAGAAGAAGGGGAAAAATAATAGTCCAGAAGGGATCGATGTGTGCCCTAGGATCTAAAGTTAGCCTCCTATAAAGTCTGGGGGTTGGATCGCCAAGTTTTTCCGAAGCCCAGCCATGTGCTACTTCATGAACAACTATTGAAGGAATGAGAAGAACAAGCAAAGTTACTACTTCAGCTAGTTCTCCAACAGACATTAAATTCCTCCTTTTTTAAGAATCTTTAAGGCCAACCTTACCTCGTCTTCCTTCCTCTTCGCTTTTCCGTCAATCTTTTCTTCTAATATCTTATTGAGAGCCTTTCCCACTAAAGGAGAAGGTTTATAACCCAGGTCTAAAAGGTCTTTTCCTCTTAAAGAAATCTTCACATCTTTTAGTTCTTTAAGATAAAGTTCAATGTGAGAACGGATGCGAGGAGTCACAACCCAAAGATAAACAAGCGTTTCCAATTTAAGCTCGGTTAAAGCAGTGTAAATTTTACTTCTCTTCTTGCAGCCTAAAAGTTTTTTTTCAACCCGCGGTTTAAGCTTAAAGCACTGAGTTAAAATTTCTATATACTCCTTTCTCAAACTCATTCTCTCCCCCCAGCTCCTCACCTCAGAAACCTTCAAATCATTTAAAAGAATTGCTAAGTTAACCAGCCATCGGGGAAAATCTTCACCTATATACGGAGATAAGCTGATTTCAGCTTTTTCCACCTCTCTGAAAAGTTTTTCTTTCTTCTCGTCTAAAAAAAGTTTAGGGTGAATGAACTTCAGCGCTCCAATCTCATCTAATCTTTTAACTGCCTTGAGTGCCGTCTTTTCGGAAAGAATAGGAATAAGCTCATCTCTCAACCTAACACCACCAACTGTCTCCACAAGCCCCAACCTAATAGCCTCACGAGCCAGAGATTCCGTTCTTTCCTCCATTGAAAATCCATATTTTTGCTCAAACCGCACAGCCCTAAAAATACGAGTAGGGTCTTCAACAAAGCTCAGAGAATGCAATATCCGCACCTTTCCCTTCTTCAAATCGTAATAGCCACCAAAATAATCAAGAAGTTCTCCAAAGTTTCCACGATTCAAAGAGATGGCCATAGCGTTTATGGTAAAGTCTCTTCTCCCCAAATCTTCCTTAATTGGAGCAAATTCAACCTCAGGTAGAGCTCCAGGCTCTTTATAAAACTCTGTTCTGCTAGTAGCGAAATCAATATGAAAGCCAGAGGGAATGATTAAAACGGCCGTTCCAAACTTACTATGAGCATTGACTCTTCCACCTAAAACTTGAGCTGCTTCCTTAGCAAAGGAAATAGCATCTCCTTCGACCACAATGTCTAAATCGAGATTGGAAACGCCTAAAATGAGATCCCTTACCACACCTCCCACCAGATAAACACGCACTTTCTGCTCCTCAGCTAAAAAGCTGATTTTCTCAATAATCTTCTGCACCCACTCTGGAAATCTTTCACTTATTAGTGAGCTTATTCTTTCCCTTCTCAAAACTTTTCTTTTCTCCTTTTTTTGAAGCGACAGGTAGCCTGAACCGTGAAATGAACGCAAAATATCACTCCGAGTCACAATACCCACTATTTTCCCACCCTTTAAAACTGGCACTCTTCCTATTCCCTTCTCTACCATAATTTTCTCCACTTCATAAAGAGACGTCTCCGGTGAAACAGTGATTACTTCTCTTGACATAAAACCTTTGACTGGTGCATGTGAAAGTCCGTGGTGAACAGCTTTATCAACCTCCTTTCTAGAAATAACACCTACCACTTTCCCGTTTTCCACGACCGGAAATCCAGAGTGCCCATATTTGAGCATAAGAAGACTTGCCTCTTTGATAGTTGTCTCAGGCTCTACCCACCTCACAGGGGAACTCATAACGCTTTCCACGTTTAATGGAACACTTAAGCTCTTCTCAATGCGCTGGGAAATTTCCTTCTCTAAACCAAAAGCTTTATCTTTTAACACAGCCGAAGCTGCCTGAGGATGTCCTCCTCCCCCAAATTTACTTAAAATTTTAGCTACATCAATCTCTCCTCGACTCCTAGCTATCAAGTAGGTTCTCTCCGGTGTTTCCAGAATTGCAAAGATGGCGTCAACATTTTCTAAATCTGCTAATTTATGAACAACAAGAGAAGCCCCGTCTACAAACTCCTTTACTCTTAACCTCACAAAAAGAATAACCCTCCCTCCAATCACTTCTCGGCGAGCTACGTGCAGACTTTCATCTAGAAGACGGTGCTGCTCTGGAGTTAAGGCTAAATTCAAAAAATATCTAATCACAGAAGTATTTGCTCCTTTCTTCATCAAATAGGAAAGAGCTTGAGCATCACGAAAAGTAGTGGTGGGATAAGTTAGAGAACCGGTATCTTCATGAATCCCTAAAGCAAATAAGGTAGCTTCAGGAGGAGAGATATCAATTTTTTTCCTTCTTATTTCTTCAACGAGAAGGGTTGTGGTTGCTCCCACGATTTCACAAACCTCAACTTGAGCTTTAAAGTCATCCTCAGTTGGAGGATGATGGTCGTAAACAATAACTTCAACACCCTTCTTGCCAATAAGAGGGGTTGCTTCTCCTAACCTATCTGCAATTCGAGTATCAACCACAATTAGCCTTCTCACCTCTCCAGGATTAAGAAACGACCATTCTGTAAAATCGAAAATGTCTTCGTGTAAAGAGATAAACTCCCTCACATTCCTTCCGGGAGAGCCCGTGACTACCATCTTGGAGCCAGGATAAAGTCTGTGAGCAGCAACCAAGCTCGCTAAAGCATCGAAATCAACATTGCTATGCGTAACCACAACTTCCATAATTAAAAATAATAGAGGAGGAAAAGCTCAAATACCAGTTTAATCCCAATTTCAAAATTCTAAAAATCAGCTTTTAGGCTTTATTTCAAACACTTTACTTTTAGAATTTGGTGCTTGTGATTTAGAATTTATAAATTCTGAGAGTTGTAGAGGTCCGTAGAGAGATATTTAAAGCCTGCATCAGGAAAAACAGTCACTACAACTCCTTTTGAAATTTTATTTACTTCTTTCAACGCTGCGCTTAAGGCTGCTCCTGAAGAAGCTCCTACAAATAAACCCTCTTTTCTCGCCAACTCTCGGGTGCATTTAAAAGCTTCTTCGTCCTCCACTCTCACAATTTCATCAATAACAGTAAAATCAAGAATGGGAGGAACATAATCATCAAGACAGCGCAAACCTTGTATTTTTGAGCCCGAGCGAGGCTCTACCCCAACCACTTTCACCTGTGAAAACCTTTCTTTCAGCCTTCGACCCACGCCACTTATTGTCCCTCCAGTCCCTATTCCTGCTACAAAGACGTCAACTTTACCCACCTGCTTTATTATCTCCTTCCCCGTTGTTTCATAATGGGCTTTAACATTGGCTTTATTTTCAAACTGATCAACCCAGTAAAAATCTGGATTCTCTGCTAACTCTCTTGCCCTCTTTATTGCTCCATTCATCCCCTCCTCCGCTGGAGTAAGAAGAATCTCTGCTCCTAAGGCTTGTAAAATTTTCCTTCTTTCAATGCTCATAGATTCAGGCATGAGAAGAGTTACAGAGTAGCCTTTTAACCGTGCAATCATAGCAAGTCCAATCCCGGTGTTTCCACTTGTAGCCTCCAAAATTTTTATGGCCGGAGAAATTTCTCCCTCCCTTTCTGCCTCCTCAATCATGTACTTTGCTATTCTATCCTTTACTGAACCTCCTGGGTTATAAAACTCAAGTTTTGCAAAAAGCTTAACCTCAGGTTTAGGATTAATCCTCTTTAACTCTACTACAGGTGTGTTTCCTATAATATCAAGAAGAAGTGCCAACTTCCCCTCTCAAAACTCCCAGAATCATTTTTTTCTCTTCCACTTTTTCTTCCCCTACCTCGACTGCTTCTTGGAGAAGGTCATCTGCTTTGTCAAGTCTCTCGTAAGAGTTTGCATGAACTTCCAAAATGGGTCCCCCTTTTTCCACCTCATCACCGACCTTTTTCAAGCACACAACTCCAACAGAATAGTCAATTCTATCCTCTTTTCGCCTCCTACCAGCTCCTAAAATATTGACTGCCTGAGCTACTTTTAAAGCATCAATCTCTTGCACAATGCCGCTTTCCTCTGCTTGAATCTCTGAAATTATAGAAGCCCTAGGGAGATAATCTGTATTATCTATAATTCTATTGTCTCCGCCTTGAGCTCTTATCCACTCTCGCATCTTCTCCAAAGCTCTCCCAGTAGCGATTGAATTTTCCACCATTACTCTAGCTTCATTTTCCTCTTCACAAACACCAGCTAAAATAAGCATTTCAGAAGCTAAATTGAATAAAATTTCCATTAAATCTGAAGGTCCTTCTCCCCTAAGTGCATTAATGACCTCTTTCACCTCCAGTGAATTTCCCACCGCAAATCCCAGGGGCTCATTCATAGAAGTAAGAAAAGCAGAAACCTCTACGCCAAATTCTTTTCCTATATCTATCATTAAAACTGCTAAATCGCGGGCTTTTTCCATCTCTTTTACAAAAGCTCCCCTACCAACTTTAACATCTAAAACTATTTTTCTGGCTCCACCAGCTATTTTTTTACTCATTACACTGGAAGCAATGAAAGGAAGGCTGTCAACAGTCGCCGTAACATCCCGAAGGGCATAAATTTTCTTATCTGCTGGGGCAATCATCTCGGTGGCCGAACTTAAAGCAATACCCACTCTCTTAACTTGTGAAATCATCTCTTCGATGGAAAGAGTAGTTTTAAAGCCTGGGATTGATTCAACCTTATCGATCGTCCCTCCTGTGTGCCCCAATGCTCTGCCTGACATCTTGCAAACTCGTACTCCACAGGAGCCAACTATTGGCAAGAGAGCAATCGTGACCTTATCGCCCACCCCTCCTGTGCTGTGCTTATCTACAAGAGAAAGGCCTTGACTTGTAAAGTCAATAACCTGGCCTGAATTAACAATTGCCCGGGTTAGAAAATGAGTTTCTTCGCGCGTTAAGCCATTTATGTAAGCTGCCATCAGAAAGGATGCCATCTGGTAATCGGGAATCTTGCCTTCCACAAAACCCTGAACGAGATATGAGATTTCTGCCTCGGTTAGTGGAAAACCGTCTCTTTTCTTAGAAATAATTTGCAGAGAATCCATTCCCTACTGTTTAGGGAGGGAGTGCGTTTTCTGCGCTATCCACTTGCCATCTTGCTTTATAAAAGTCCACGTAGTAACCCAAATCTGCCCTTCAGCCATGCCTCCAAGCTCAAGTTCAACAGAAACTTCAATAGTATTTTCATCAGGTTTTTTTGCTTTAAGAACATTGAAGCTTTTGATAGGCATGCTTTCTCGAGCTTTAGCGAAATTCTGAGTGGTATCTCTCTGGCGTGTCTCCACAGGTGCCATAGCAAACGCTTCTCCATACTTCTTTTCAGTTAAAAGCTTATAGTATTTCTCCACATACTCTTCTGGAGTGGTATCTTTAGGAAGAATCGTGGGTTCCACCGTAGTGGCGGGAGTTTCTCTCCCCATACCCATAGGGAAAACAGAAGTTGGAGGAGCTACACTTTGAGGAGAAGGCGGCTGAACAGGTCTAGAACAACCAGAAATTAAAATAAATAAAGTAATCAATCCTACTAAACATGAAATTATTTTTCCTTTCATATTCAAACCTCTCTTAACTTTTTTGCTAACTCTACCTTAAACTAGGAAATTCTTCAAGAAAAATGGAGTTTGATTCGCTTATTTTCAAAAATGAGACAAAAATTAAAAAAGCCCCTTTTTCAAGGGGCTTTTCACCTCAAAGCTACCTTACTACTCTAACGTTGGACGCTTGAGGTTTCCCACGATTTCCTTCGGTTATATCGAATTCTACTTTCTGACCTTCATCCAATGTCCTGTAACCTTCAGTCTGAATAGCCGAGAAATGAACAAAAATGTCTTTCCCCGATTCCTGTTCGATGAAACCATAGCCTTTAGTTGCATTAAACCACTTCACAGTACCTTTAGCCAAAATCACTTACCTCCTTACCATTCCTTTAAAGGAATTATTTGCGCTTATAAAGTGCCTAGTAAGCATAGCAGATATTCAGCTATAGTCAAGTTTAAGTTTTTTTCTAACTCTAAAATTTTTGGGACTGCTTAAGTAAAGTGTTTGAGGGTAAAGATTAGAAGGAAAATAATGGCTGGGGAGGAAGGATTCGAACCTTCGCTCTGGGATCCAGAGTCCCATGTCCTACCACTAGACGACTCCCCAGTATAAAATAAAAAATAGCAAG
>Ga0180901_1016_pt1 | contig 11886 bp, 12 predicted proteins | sample Deesub1362A_J573_FD_124299 | JGI IMG/M metagenome (GOLD analysis project Ga0180901, IMG submission 124299) | Unclassified bacterium JdFR-66
TGATAGTGCGGCTGTCTCCCTCCAAAAATCGCTCCCATATTTCTTGCCTCAGCCTGAATCTTCAAAGCCTTTAAGTAATGGGAAACAAGAGTGGTCACCACCTCAGGGTCTTTTACGGAAAATGCATCGGGTTTATAGCGAGGAGTGAGAGGCGAAGTATCCTCTTTATTCACAAGGCCAACAATCTTTTCCTTAACTGAGAGAAGTTCCGGGTCATTACCTTTGTACTCGGCTACCGCTAGAATGTCGATATAATCGAGAGCGGAAAGATGATAAAAGTGCACGATATGGTCGTATATGTATTCAGCTCCCATAATCAGATTTCTCAAAAGACGTCCACCATCAGGGACTTCTGCTCCAAAAGCATTATCGAGAGCCTTCGCAGAAGTCATAGCATGCACGCTGAAGCAAACTCCGCAAAAGCGGCTGGTAACAGAGGGGGCATCTCGAGGGTCTTTGCCTTTTAAGAGAATTTCGAAACCACGAGCCATAGTCCCACTACTCCAAGCATTTACAACTTTACCTTTATCCACTTCCACCTCAATCTTTAGATGACCTTCAATTCGGTTTATGGAGCCAATTTTCACCCGCTCAGCCATTATTCCTCACCTCCTTCAACTCCTCCACCTTTCCCTAGTCTGCCTTTGGCTGCCTGACCGACAAAATGTGCTCCAATACCCACAAGAGTGGCAGCTCCCAGAACCTTACCGATTGTATCCACATTTACTCCTCTTATCTCCTGCGTCCTTTCAAAGAACGGCGTCATCCCGGCGTAAAATGTAGGTTCTGCACATCCAAAGCAACCTGCTCCACACTCCACACACCAGTTTATTCCCTCATTCCACTTCCTAATAGGACAGTCAGAATAAGTAAATGGGCCCTTGCAGCCCTTTAAATAAAGACACCAGTCTCTTTGCTGTGGATCATTCCAATCTGTAAGGAACTCTCCTTTCTCAAAATGACCCCTTCTCTCACAATTGTCGTGAATAAGTGTTCTAAAGAACATCTTGGGACGACCATTCTCATCAAGCTCAGGAGCTTTTCCAAAGAGGAGATAATAAACAATAGTTCCTACTACATGCTCTGTATGAGCAGGACAAGTGGAAATGTTTATCACATCGTTTCGAGCGAGAAATTCAGAAACACCTTTTGCTCCTGTAGGCCCAGCCGCAGGAATACCTCCAAAAGCTGCACACGCACCAACTGCAATAATAGCACTGGCATCTTTTGCTGCTTTCTCCACTATTTCAGAGAAGGGTCTATCCCCAATCGTGCAAAAACGCTTATCCGCTGTGGGAATAGAACCTTCCACCACCAAAATATAATCGCCCTCAGCAATTGTATCTTCCAGAGCTTTTTCAGCTAAATCTCCGGAAGCTGCCATTACCGTTTCATGATAGCGAAGAGAAATAGTGTCAAGAATTATTTCCGCAGTAGAGGGAGAGAGCGTTCCAATAAAGGAAATTGTGCAACCAGCGCAGTCTTGTCCTTCAAGCCAAATAACAGGAGGTTTCTTCGAAGCTTTCTCTAAGGCGAATGCGATTTGAGGGATATAAGTTTGAGAGAGACCCAAAACTCCTGCAAGGTAAGCACAAAACTTTAAAAATTCCCGTCGACTGATTGAGGTAAATTTATTCATAAAACATCACCACCTCGGGAAATTACATTATTAAACTTTTCCCCACCTCCTCTTAGTGAAGATTTTCCCCGTTATGTTTCAAATTTTAATAAAGGAGTGTGACAGGAGTTTAAAATTTAGGAAGGAAAATGGAGATTAAAAGAATTTCACAAGGAGAATGCTTAAAAAATACAGAACAATCATAGGAGCAGCAAAAATAGCCATGGTTACCGGGCTCCAGTCCGGAGTAAGAATGGCTGCTATGACGAGTATGATAATGGTAGCGATTCTCCAGTTAGAAAGAAGTGACTTGCTGTCCACTATCCCTAGCTTAGAGAGAAGAACTATAAACAGAGGAGTCTCGAAACAAGCCCCCATCCCTAAAGTGAGAATAGCAGCGTAACCGAGGTAATAGTCAACTCTTGGCTGAACAAGCATAGTGCCTTTACCTTGAGCAAGTAGCCACTGAGTGGCAGGAGGCATGACAAAAAGATAACCGAAAACTACACCAGAGTAAAAAAGAACCACCAGGAAAGCAACGAATGGATACACCCATCTCTTCTCATGTGCTTTTAGAGCAGGGGCAACGAAAGCAACCAACTGATAAATTATAAAGGGGGCTGCCACCAGAGCTCCGGCAAAAATAGCCAATTTAACCTTGAACATAAAAGGCTCTAAAACACTGATGGCCAGAAAGTTTATATCTTCTCCGGCCGGTTTCCTAAGCAGCTCCCATAAAGGTTTCCACAAAGCTCCAGAGAGAGAGGAAGCAACTACTAAAGCAAATAAAGAGCGTAAGATACGCTGTCTTAACTCCTCCATATGGTCGAGAAAGCCCATTTTCTTTTCTTGGGCTTCCTCGACTTCCTCTTCTTCAATTTCCTCTACTATTTTTTCCGCCATTTTTATTACTTAACCACTTTCGTTACTTCATCCACGTTCTCTTTAACCTCTTTCAGAGGCTCATCTATTCCCGAAAGCTCCTTTTTCACCTGCTCCTCCACTTCCTGTGTGGACTTCTTAAACTCCCGAATTGCTTTTCCTAAAGATTTGCCTAACTCCGGGAGGCGCTTAGGACCAAAGAGCAGAAGAGCCACAATTAAAATTAAAACCATCTCTGTTGGACCCAATCCAAACATCTCTAAACCTCCCTTCTAAAGATATTTTCAACCATCGCCACTAAAGTTGCAAGTGGAGAGGAAACTTTGCTCACAGAGCGGGCAAAACTTCTCGCTTTTCTTGTCTGTATCAGAAAGAGAATTTGAAAAAAACATTACGCACTCTGGATTTCGACAGTGTCTTAAACCAAATGTGTGTCCCAATTCGTGCACTGCTTCTTTTAAAACTCTTTTTAAAAAGAGAGCTTTATTAAACTCCTCCCTGTAAAAGCGAGGGTCTAGACGAGCAGTAGAGATTAAGCCTCTCTTCCCCCCAATTTCCGCTTGACCAAAAACAAAATTCAATCCGGGCGCAAAAAGGTCAACCGATGTGATTCCCAAGCTTTTCCCACTAGGCAATGAACTTACTTCTTCTAAAAGACGTGAGGCTTCGTACTGCTTACGGTAGTGATTCAGCGCTCCCTCTGGCAATTCAAGCTCTTTTCCCTTCTCCACCGGAAGGTGAAAAATTAAGGACAGTTTTTCCTGCAAAAAAGGGAGAAGTTCCCGCAGAGAAGCTGAAAAAGTTTCTAAATATATCTTCTTAGTTTCCATATTTAGATATAACCTCTTTTACTTCCTCATCCGAAACTTGCTCAAAAGAGCGGTAAAACTGACCTACAGCATAAAAATAATAAGGAACTTCAAGCGCAAAGACTTCATCCGCGTAAGGCTTTAAAAACTCCAAAGTCTCGGAAGGACTAACAGGAACTGCCAAAATAAGTTTGGCAGGCTCTTTCTTCCGCAGAGCTTTAAGAGCAGCTAAAGCTGTGTAGCCCGTAGCTAGCCCATCGTCAACTAAAATTACTGTTTTGCCCTGATAGTTTAACCCTTCCTTTCCTCCCAAATAATCCCTCTTTCTCCTTTCTATCTCTAAAAGCTCTCTTTTAACTTCCTCTTCTATATATTCCTCAGAAACACTGAGGCTTTTTACCAAACCTTCATTTAGATAAACCTCACCTTCTTCAACTACAGCTCCAATCGCGAGCTCTGGATTGCCAGGAGCACCTATCTTCCTAGGAAAAACTATATCAAGAGGAGCCGAAAAACGCTTAGCAACTTGCACTGCTACAATGACTCCGCCTCGTGGGATGCCCACTACAATTAAATCTTCTTCCTGAAGATGGGAAAGAGCTTCTCCTAATTTTTCCCCAGCTTCTACCCTATCCCGAAACATTTACTGTCCAGGCGGGGCATTTTTCAAAGAAGAGAGATGTGCCTTCGCTGCATCTAGATTCTTGCTCTTTGGGAACCTCCGCAAAAACTCCTCCCACGCTTTTATGGCCTCTTCTCTTTTCCCCACCTTTTCCAGCATAGAGGCGTAGTTAAAGAAAGAAGGTTCATGGTCTGGATGCTTCTCCATCACCTTTCTCAACTCTTTGAGTGCTTCCTCACTTTTCCCAGTGTAGTAAAGTGCTACTGCCATATCCGTTCTCACATTTGGATCATCAGGCTTTTCCTCTAAAGCTTTTTTATAATGAACAACAGCCTGATTAAATTTTTCTATAGCTTCACTCGTCTCTCTTTTCTGAAAGGCAAGGTAAACACCCCAGTCATAGTAGATATTCCCTAAGGAAATTCTAGCTGCAGTATCAGTAGGATTGGAAGATAATATTGCTTCAACACGCTGCACATTCTGTGTAAACTTTACCTCTTCCTCCGTTAATAATTGTCTCTTACTGTCTCCTGAAGATGTGTTAATTAGAGGAATGATATAAAGAGCTGCAAAAAGGATGGCAATGATTAAAGCGCCTGCTTTAATCCAAGGTGCGGATTTTTTCTTGTCTATAAACATTTAAACCTCCTTGTGAGCTTGGAGTTTTTTCTTTAAAGGAGACACCCGGCTCATGATATCTGAGAGAGAAACCTTTTTAAACTTCCCTTTCTCATATAGAATCTCCCCTTTTACCATGGTCAAAATAATATTTTCCTGACTTGCACGATAAACTAAGAGAGTATAAGGGTCTTCTCCGAAAAACTGATGAGCTTCCGAAAGGTCCACTACGATTATATCCGCTTCCTTCCCAGGTTTTAATGAACCAATCTTATCCTCCATTCTCAGTGCTTTTGCCCCTTCTAGTGTTGCCATTTGAACGAACTTTCTTGCAGAGAGAGAATTTACATCTTTGGAAACACCTCTCTGAAGCAGAATCCCTACCCTCATTTCATCAAAGAAATCCATCGTATAGTTACTAGCCGGTGAATCAGTTCCCAACCCCACAATCATTCCCCTTTTGAAAAACTTGGAAAGAGGAGCCACACCCATTCCCAGCTTAGCACTCGTCCGAGGGCAATGAGCTATACTTACATCATACTTCTTTAAAACATCGATATCATAATCGCTCATCTGAATACAATGAACGGCTAAAACTTTTGTTTCAAAAACATCCCAGTTCTCCATATACTTCACAGGGCTAACTCCTAAAGGCTGCCAGAGAATATCTCCCCACCCCATCACTTCGCGGTATTGGTGTGCCAGCGGACCGGAACCATATTTCACAAAGTCACACTCTTCCTTCGAACCTGAAAGGTGAGTGGCGAGAAGTAACTTTTCCTTTTGAGAAAAGCGAGCCACCTCCTTGAGAATGGGAGGAGCTACATTATAAGCAGAGTAAGGTGAAATTCCAATTTCTAAAAGACTCCCTTTTGATAACTTCCTCCACTCCCCTATTTTCTCCTCAGCCTTTTGCATTACTTTGTCCACTTTTCTGGCGTCCATCTCTGAAACTTCATAAAAAATTATTCCCCTCAAGCCAAACTTGAGAGCTACTTTTAAAGGAGCACCAGTTCGAGTTATATCTGCTATACAGGTAATCCCAGATTGAATTGCTTCTAAAGCGCCTATCTCTGCCGAAAGCTCCCAATCACCATCATTAAAAACTCTACTTTTTTCAGCTAACTTTAACTTCCAAGCCCAAAATGGTAGTTCGGGAGTAACACCTCTAAAAGTGCTAAATTCCAAATGAGTGTGAGTATCTACAAAACCAGGAAGGATAGCAGCATCCTTAAAGTCTTTTACTCCCTCCCTAGGATATTCCTTTTTTAACTTTGAAAACTTACCCAAAGCATCTATTTTTCCCTTTCTTACCAGAATAGCACCGTTTTCTATAGGTTCACTCTCAATGGGTAAAACATACCGCGCTCTTAAAATCATCAGTAGTACCTCTCCATTACAAACTGCCCGATGAAAATAAAGCTTTCCTGTGCTTCAGGCGAAGCAACCCTACTCGCTTTTTCCAAAGCTAAACTAATATGCCGTGCAGCAACCTCTTTTGCCCGCTTAACAGCTTTGGTTCTCCTTATCATCTCCATAGCCTCTTCAAAAGTGCTCTCCTCCACCTTATCTCCTTCGATAACCTTCACCAGCTTCTCGTTAAAACCACTCTCTTCCAGAGCATAAATAATGGGAAGGGTCATAATCCCTTCCTTTAAATCAAGTCCGGCTGGTTTACCCAGCACCTCTTCACTTCCCACCACATCTAATACATCATCAAGTATTTGAAAAGCTAAACCTAGATACTCACCGTATTCCCCTGCTAGATTAACTGTTTCCGAGGATGCCGAAGAAAGCAACCCTCCTATCCTACAGGCCGCAGAAAACAAAAAGGCAGTTTTATTTCTTATCCTCTCAAAATAATCTGATTCTTTCGTCTCTACTGCCCTCAAACTTCTCATCTGTTGCAGCTCACCTACGCTCAAAGCGTGAGCAGCTTTAGCCATCACGCTTATTACCTCAGAATTATTAAGAGAAGAGAGTATTTTGAAAGTGGTGGCAAAAAGATAATCACCAATAGCTGTAGCCATTTTTCTCCCATACTTTGAGTTAATGGTGGGAACTCCCCTTCGCAGCATGGCTTCGTCCAGTAAATCATCATGGATGAGGGAGGAAAGATGAAGAAGTTCCACACAAGCTGCTGCTGGAATGAGCACACTCCGATCATAATCCCCTATAAGACCACTCGTAAGAACGAGCAGAGGCCTTAATCTCTTCCCGCCAGCCTCCACAACAGGACGGCATGCCACCTCCACATCTGAAGAAGCATTCTTTAATATACTGAAGAGGTATTCATCAACTTCTGATAAATCCTTCTTTAGTCTTTCCGAAATTTGATATATGGCTCTGGGCAAAACTACTCCTTAACACCTTGATGAATTGCTACAACCCCCCCACTTAAAAGCCTATAGTTAACCTCCCTAAAACCTGTCTTCTTCATCAGCTCTAAAAATTCTCCTGGTTTATAAAACTCACCGATAGATGAAGCGAGGTAATGATAAGCCATTCCATCGCCTGTTATCAAGCCACCTACAAATGGAACAATTTTGTTCAAGTAAAAATGATAAAGCGAAGGGGAAATAGAAACCTCAGGCGGAGTAAACTCAAGACAAGCAAAAACCCCTCCTTTTCTTAATAGCTGGAAAATTACCTCCAAAGCTCTTTCTCTCTCCACAATATTCCTCATGCCAAAAGCCACTGTCACTATATGGAAGGAATCTTTAGGGAAAGGAAGGGAAAGAACATCTCCTCTCATAAACTCCACATTGACTGCATCGTATTTTTCCTTTCTCACCCCTGCCAACTCCAGCATCTCCTCGCAAAAATCCACCCCCACAACATGTGCATGAGGATATCTCCTAGCTAAAAGAAAGGAAATATCCCCTGTCCCACAGCAAATATCTAAAGCCTTGAGGGGATAATAATGAGGAAGGTGACCAACTAAATTTCTCTTCCATAATTTGTGAAGCCCTAAGCTAATTATGGAATTAGCTAAATCGTACCGGCTTGCAATGGAGGAAAAGGTTGCCCTAACTCTACTCTCCACTTACCCTACCTTTACCACCCTTTAGAAAGGAGCATAGCTAAAATTCTTCCCACTTTAAACCTGCTGAAATAGCTGGTTTTCCACTCGAGTTCACGCTTATCACAAACAGTGGAGATACTATGCTTCTTCATTTCCAGTCTAAGTTCTTCTAAGGCAAGTTCTCTCTCGCCGAAATACTTCTCCATTATCTCATCTATTCTCTTCATTACCTCTCTTGCCTGAACTATTCTCTTTTCAATAATTCTCGCTCGAGAAGCAGAAATTGCACCATATCGCGACTTCACCTTATTTAAACCTAAAGCTGATTCATATGTTGCTTCCACCAATTCATCCTGGGGAAGCGTCTCGCTTTCGTAGTTCATTATATACTTCCAGCTAGGTAAAAGAAGAGCTTCGTGGTGGTCCTTTAAAGTCTTGCACAAAAGCTTATATCCAAACCTACTTGGATTTTCAAATGCTCGACTTCCGGGGTCTAGAAATGGAGCCATAGGAGAAATGAATACAATTAAGCGAGAATCTCCACCCAACTCTTCGTAAAGGTTCTTGCAATAATCAACTGTTTCTAAAACCGATTTCTTTGTTTGTCCTGGAATACCGGTCATGAAATAAATGTCCGCTCTTTTGCATCCATATTTAAAGGCTGCTTTTAAGGAAATTACAAGTTCATCATGAGTAAAGCTAGCCTTTCCAAAACGTTCCCTTAAAACTTCGTCATGTGTTTCTAAAGAAATCTCTAAGCTCCAATTGGGAAGAGAGTCACTCACTACTTTAAAAAACCCCGGAGGCGGAGGAGTGAAAAACTCCAAAGCAACTTCATTTGTGACCTTTGCATCTTTCAAGCTCTTTAGAAAAATACGGGCGTATCCTTCACCCCCCTGCCTTAAATCACCTAAAATGAAAATGGGACTTCTCATGTAGTTCGTTATCCTTATTACATCTCTTGCTAAAAGTTCAGGAGGCCTCATAGCAATCCTTTCTCTCCCATAAAAATTCTGAAAAGTAAAGCTTGAGCCCCCGCAGGTGGCGCAGTTTTTGGTACAGCCTCGACAGGAAAGAGCAGCTACGATAGGATACTCCCACCAGTTTATAAAAGGAATATAGCTTGTGAGATCCCTATAACGAACCACTGACCTCATCACATGGGAGTAGTCCAAGTTAATATGTTCTAAGCTATCAGGAACATATTCAATGGGATTGCTATGCACCGCTCCTGAACTATCTTTCCAGCTGAGATTAGGAATATGGGAAAAATCTTTACTTCCCTTTTTCAATGATTCAATAAGCATTCTCAGCGGTTCTTCAGTTGAATCTCCTTTTAACACGAAATCAACTTCCGGATACTTAATCAGCTCTTCATGAAAGTAGGTTGAAGAAAATCCTCCGAATAAAATAGGTGTATGAGGATGGTATTTTTTCAAGATTTTCGCTAATTCTAAACTTCCGTGCGCATGGGGAAGCCAATGCAAATCAATACCAAAGACAAGAGGCGAAGAGAGACGAGAAATGAACTTTTCAGGGTCAAAGCGTTTTTCTTTAAGCATCCACAGTGCGATATTTACCACCCTAGCTTTATATCCAAACCTTTCTAAATACTCCGAGAGGATAGAAAAACCAATGGGATACATTTCAAAAATTGGAGTAGAAGGAACAAGGTCACTAACAGGACCAAACATTATAGAGCGTTTTCTAAAATCGTAAACGCTGGGAGCGTGAAGAAAGAGTATGTCTGATTTCACGACTCACTCAGGGTGGGAATTTCCCCCACCTCGAATCCTAACTCTGAAATAGCCTCCAAACTTTGCTTAAGTCTATTTGAAAACTCCTCTTGCAACTGCTTAAAAATCTTCTCCTCTATATCTCTCATATAGGAGTTTACATATACGTAACCACCAACTGCCCTCCCAAAATTCTGAAGTATCTCCCCCGGCTCAGGAGGAACTTTAGAGAGGTAAACTCCAAGTTGAGGTGAGGCGTTATAAAGAGATGTAATTTTCTCCACCCAGTTTAAATATTGAGGATAGATCGCTTCGGCTTTTCCTTCCTTGGGAAGAGGATAAGTTATTGCCTCTGCAATCGTAGCTACTGACTCTGCTAATATTCTTATAACAGCCACATCCCTCAATCCAGCAACAAGCATTATAGCTCGAGAATAATAATAATCACCTGTAATAAGAGAGAGATTTTGCGAAAATTCACTTTCTTCCTCATTTTCACTCTTCTTCTTTCCCCTCCTCCCCCTTTCTCTTTCTTCAACCTCTCTCTTATTTTCCTTATTTTCTTCGCTTTTCTCTCTGAACTTTAAAGGATAGTGCTCTTCGACTGCAAGCTCTATAAGTTCCAAAGCCACACCAGTAGGAAATAGCTTTTGGGCATCGTACTCTCCAAACTTTGCCGAGAAGAGAAGAAGTGTAGCAAGAAGAGGTTCTTTTTCTAAATTCTTCTTTCCCGAAAGAGTTGGATGAGAAGCAGCATCTTGCTTCACTTGAGCAACAATCTCCTCTAAATCTCCTTGAATCTCAGCAAAGATTGACTTTTCTATCTCTACCACCTTCTTCTGTAAGGATTATAACTTAAACTCCATTTTTTAGAAAGAATTTTCTCCACTTTTCTCCTTTAAATCACCTCTTCTCCTCAGCATTTCTAAAATCTTTTCTTTTTCTCTTTTGACGAAAGCATGAGAAAACAAAGCTCTCCATTTCCAACTTATTCTCACTTTCCCGTCTACCTCTTTAAAGAAAATTTTCACAATTTTTTCTACCATTAAAAACCTAATTAAAAGACCAATGAGGACTCCCACCAAACCCAAATAAATTAAAGGAAGTCCCAAATCACGCCGCACGTAGAAAAGTGCCCACATCCTCATTTCCGGGAAGAAAACTTCGTACTCTCCTATCTTTGAAGAATCACCCATTAGAACATCTCCTTCTCCCAGCTTTTCACTACCTTTTTTAAAAGTAAGGTGTAGATAAGGTTTTTCCATTTTGTACTTTAATTTCGGGTTGACCTTTTTCGCTGGATAATTAGGATAAGCTCTCACCTCCATCAAAACTCCATTAGCTAGTTCAGTTCTATCATAAAATCCTTTTTCTATTCCTTCCGCCAAATTTAAATAGAAGGAAAAAAGAACCTCAGAACCCTCCCTGACCTCAATGAAAGGCGTGAAGCCAATCTTTTTTAAAACAAAATTTTTACCTCGATAGTTTAAAGGATAATTAACTTTCACCACTTTCTCGGCAACTTTTGCTCCACCATCGTAAACTTCAACTGGAATAGAAATATCTGTGAGAGTATCTTTCTCGTAATCAACCTTGATTTTCCCCAGTTTTAGGGTGAAACCATCAAATTCACCAGTTAAGATTGGTTTTCTAGTGACAACTAAATATGAATTGGGAGAGTCCTCTGCTTCTATTCCCTCTGCTGCTAAGAAATCTCCCTCGAAAGTGGTTAATCCGCTGAAAACCCAGCCGACAACGATGAAAAGTAGAGAAAGATGAAAAATGTAAGAGCCCCAAACACCAAAAGTATTTTTCCTTCCTAAAATGTAAACACCATCTTTATGCTTCAAACTTTCCACATTAAACTTCAACTTCTTCAGAGCACTTAGGAAAAACTCTTGGACTTCATTAAGAGAAAGGGGTATCTCATAATGAGCCTTTTTAATTAAGCTTTTAGGAGGGGTTAGAGTAACTTTCTTCTTCTTCACAAGTCTTTCATATGTGCACAGAATAAGATTAATTGAAAAAACTGCTGTAAGAAGATAAAAATACCAGGTATAAAAGATATGGTGCCAACCTAAGAAATCAGTGAATCTATAAATTAAAGGGTTTTGATGAGCAAATATCTTTACCTCTTCAGGGGCAAAAGTCTCCTGAGGGAAAATCATCCCCAAGGTAAATAAAATTAATCCGATTGCTAAAATCCAAACTGTCAAACGCGTGGATTTTAAAAATTTAAAAATCTCTTTTCCTAACCTATTTTTCTCCTCCAACTTCCTTTGCCTCTACTTCAGAAACCAGCCACTTACCATTGCTTTTTAAAAGTTTGTATTTAGTCTTGTACTTAACTCTTTCTAAATTTCCTAGGGGTTTTTCCGTCTTCAGGTCAACGTACTGATATGTCCACTCTTCTTCTGCGCTGACTTCAGCCTTTTCTCCTTCTACTTTAACTTTTGTGAAATTTATTTTTTCCAGATTGCTCTTCATAAACTTTCCTTCTGAATAGTTAAAAAAAATATAAGCTTGAACCCTCCCCAGTTCAGTCTGAGTTGCATGAGAAGCAAGCGGTTCGATGG
>Ga0180901_1155_pt1 | contig 11163 bp, 12 predicted proteins | sample Deesub1362A_J573_FD_124299 | JGI IMG/M metagenome (GOLD analysis project Ga0180901, IMG submission 124299) | Unclassified bacterium JdFR-66
GGAGAACAAAAAAGTTTGCGCTAATTTTATTTTTCTTCCAAAGTGTTTACTATTTTTGCTTTTTTCTTTAATTCTTCAATCCAGATTTGTGTTTGCATAGACAATTTTTGATACTGGAGTTCTTCTTCAATCTGCTTTTTCACTTCTTCGAATTTCTTGTCTGGGAAAAACATTTCTTTGTTTTCCTCATAATATTTCTTCACATCTTCTTCAGAAACTTTAATTTTGTCTTTAAGAATTTTTTCTACGATGAGCTGGAGCTTAAGCTGCTCTCTCAGAAAGTCGATAGTCATATTGTTTTCCTTCAATTGAGCACGAAAAGTTTTTTCATCAGGAAATTGCTTCTTAAACTCTTCGATTTTTTTATCAATTTCTTCTTCAGAGACTTTTATCCCCTTCTTTTTAGCTTCCTGTAGAATTAACTTTTCTGTAATCATCTGGTCTAAAACTTCTTTACCTGCTTCTTGCATCAGTCTCTGATTGAGCTCTGCTTGAGTTATTTTTTCTCCATTGACAGTGGCTACCGTTCTTGAGCATCCAATAGTTGCCACAACTAAGACAATTAGAAAAATAAAAAATTCTATCTTAAATCCATTTAAATAAGTTTTCATTTAACCTCCTATTTCACAAGTTCTATACTAATTTGGCTACCTTTTTTATTTTAGAAACTTCACAAACCAAATTTGGCATTAACTATTTACCGGCCAAATTTTCCACTTAATTGAGCTTTAGCAATAACATGTGCCTCAATAGCACTTTGAAACTGGCTCAGGGAAGTATTTTTATCCAGAGGTATATTCTCGACGTCCAATGCGTAAATAGTAGTCACATACTCGTGGTCGCCGCTTCCAGGAGGAGGTTGAGGTCCACCGTATCCTACAAAGCCAAATGTGTTGTTAAGCTCTTTGGACCCAGTAGGCATCTTATCAGTTCCTGATGCTCCTTCAGGTATAGAATTTGCGCTGGAGGGAATGTTTATCACCAGCCAGTGAACCCAGTTGTTAGCAATGGGGTGTATATCCACCATAGCAATAGCAAATGATTTAGTACCTTCAGGAGGATTTTCCCAGGTGAGGGGAATTGAGATGTTTTCACCTCCCGACACCCCGGTATTTGCATACTTTACGGGGATTTTTCCTCCGTGTTCAAAAGCGGACGACTTTATTTGAAACATACTTTCCTCACCTCCTTTTTCTTCTTTTGGTTCTTCTTTAATAGTTTCTTTAGGTTTCTCAGGAGCAGTTTTAGTCTTTTTTTCTGCACAGCCTACAACCGTGAAAAGAAAGACAAAAGCGAGGGCAAATAAAAGAAGTAATTTTTTTAAAGATATCACTTTTGATTCACCTCCTATTTGTATCTAAAACCTCATTTTATCACTTGCTGTTATTCTTAGGTAAAAGGAATATCAGTTTAAACTTCTTCCCATAATTTTTCTACAATTTTCTTGCTTGTTAAGAGGTATTCGCGATATTCAGAAAAGATTTCTAGGGTAACGGTGCCGTCATAGCCATATTTTTTTAAAGTTTTTATCACCTCTTTCCAATCGATGTTCCCCGCTCCAATAGGGAGGTGCATATCGTCGTTTCCACCTTTGTTATCTGAGAAGTGGACATGTGAAAGGCGGTGATGAAATTTTTCTAGGAACTGTTTGGTTTTATTACCGGAACCGAAAAGATTAGCGTGCCCTACATCTAAGTGAAAGCCAACTTCAGGCAAGGCATCTAAAACTTTTTTCAACCCTTTAACTTTAGAGAAAGGTCCTCGAAAGTGTTCGACTATTATTTGAAGGCCGCATTTCTTTGCTCTATCGGAGAGTTTTTCTAAAACTTCAATGTTGTAGGAGATTGTGTCATCTTCTCTGGAAAGAGAAAAACCTCCGTCGAGGTGAACATTCATTTTAGAAGCTCCCAAATCAGAAAATATGGGTAGGCATTTTGAAAGCTCCCTTAAACTGGCCTCTCTTAAGCTTTTTAAAGGAGAACCGATGGGAATGAGACAGTACGTATGCCCGATGACGTCCAGATTATATCTTTCTATAGCTGAGGAAAGAGATGACACGTCTATGTGGTCGAAGTAAGCTTTGGGCGGTTCTATACTTAAGTCGATAAAGTCAAAACCGTTCTCTCCAATCCACCTGATCTCTTCTAGCAAATTTTTTCGCGGGTCATTAATTGTCCCTAATTTCATTCTTTTCAAATCTTAACAAAATAGATGAGCTGAAAAGAGGAGAAAGTAAAAAATTATTTTTAATTTCTGTGAGGTACAATAATCACCTTTAAAGAGTTTTTAGCTTCTGCTACCAGCTTAAACCCCTTTCCCGCTTCTTCTAAACCCAATTGGTGTGTAATCATCTCTTTTACGTTTATTTTTTTGGATTTAATCAGCTCCAAAGCTTTAGTGAGGTCAGCGGGGGCAGCGCCGTACGATGTCAAAATGGTCACTTCATTTCTCCACAGTTCAGTGAGGGGAAGGAAAACTTGGGCTTTAGGTTCCGATACGGCAAAGAATAAAACAGTTCCTCCGCGGTCCACTGATTTAAAAGCCTGTTTTGCAGCAGAGGGAGCTCCTGTGCAAACTATGACTTTATCCGCCAGCCTTCCATCGTTTAGTTTTCTAATCCAGTTGGGAATATCTTCTCTTGCGTCATTAACTGCATCTGCTCCAAACTTCTTGGCTGCTTTTAATCGAGGTTCATTTATGTCCGTGGCAAAGACATTGCTCGCTCCTAAGAATTTAGCCAGCTGGATGTGGAGAATGCCCGAAACACCACTGCCAATAACAAGAACAGAGGAGGTGGGTTCAACTTTTGCTAACTTTTGTCCTCGGAAAACACAAGCAAGAGGCTCAATGAACGTGCCTTCTTCATAGGAAACTTCATCAGGCAGGAGATAAACTCCCCGATCAACATTTAAAGAAGGCACTCTAATGTATTCAGCGAAACCTCCTGGAAAGTAGTTTGTCTTGTGGAGCGTTTCACAGGCGGTGTGGTGACCGCTTAAGCAGTAGTGACAAGTGTTGCAGGGGACATGGTGGGAAACGAAAACTCTATCTCCCTCTGTGTAATTTTTTACTTCCCCTCCAGTTTCAACTATTTCGCCGGCAATTTCGTGTCCCAAAACTAAAGGAGCTTTTTTGAGTCGATACCATTCCATCACATCACTTCCGCATATTCCGCTCGCCATCACTTTCACCAAAATTTCCCCGGAACCGATTTGAGGTACAGGCATTTCTTCTAAACGAACGTCATTATTGTTGTAATACACAGCTACTTTCATTTTTCTAGACTTCATTCTCGGCGGATTTCCCGTTCAAATCTAATTAGCAGCTTTTAGTTCTTGAAAAAGTTCGTAAGCTTCATCGGCAGATGCATTTTCATGAACGATTTTTCTTACCGCTTGTATCATGGCGACAGGGGATTCTGATTGAAAGATGTTTCTTCCCATATCCACGCCGACTGCTCCTGCTTGTACAGCCTTATAAGTGAGCTCCAACGCTTCGCGTTCAGGTATTTTTTTTCCTCCTGCAATAACTAGGGGAACTGGTGTGCTTTCCACAACTTTTTCAAATCCTTCGCAGTAATAGGTTTTGATAAAATGCGCCCCTAACTCCGCAGCTATGCGGCAGGCTAAGCCCAGATAGCGGTCATCACGCTTCATTTCTCTGCCAACTGCAGTGACTGCTAAAATCGGAATGCCATATTTCTCCCCTTCATCAATTAACTTTGCCAGATTCAATAGTGTTTGATGTTCATGGGGCGAACCTACATAAATGGAAAGAGCTAGTCCTGAAACATTAAGACGAATTGCATCTTCGATTGAAGCAGTAATTCCTTCCTTTGAAAGGTCCTCGGATAAAATACTATTTCCACCTGATACTCTGAGGACAATGGGAATATCTGTATTTGGGTTAACAGAAGTTCTGAGGACTCCCCTAGTGAGCATAAGTGTGTCTGCATAGGGGATGAGAGGCTCAATAGTTCTTCTGGGGACCTCAAGGCCGGTGGTAGGACCAAGAAAATAACCGTGGTCCACAGCGAGCATAACTGTTCTTCCTGTATCAGGTTTAATTATTCGGGAAAGACGATTTTTTAATCCCCAATCCACTTCTTACACCTCCTTCAGGCAATTTTTAATACGACAATTATACCGTTTTCTGATTTTAAATCGATAAATGATGACTTAGTCAAGTGAAAGAATGTCTTTCAAAGCGGGGAAAATTAAAAATTTAATCAAATTTTAACAATTCCTTAACCTCTTTTTAATTTTCACCTCCGATAGTGATGTAGAAGCTGGATTTTCCAGCAACTTCAAAGAAAGGAGGTGAAAAGGAATGAAAAAGAGACTGACCGCTTTGATGTTAACGCTTATTTTCCTCTTCGTTTTATCTACTCCGGCAATTGCTGCAACTGTTAAGGGCACCGGTTTTTTATTTGCTCGCGGTTCAGGCGTGGCGAGGATTGAAGGCAAAGGCAAAGTCCATATCAAAGGTAATGGTATTTTGTGGGTAAAAGATGTAGCCGGCGATGCCAGGATTATTGTTAAGGGATACGGTAAGAAAGTAGTTTATAGAGATGGCACCATCTGCTACAAAGGTTTTCGTGGCGTGGCTAACATCACTGGTTCTCACATCAAGGTCAAAATCAAGGGTGTAAAAATTCGCCTTTGGGCGAAAGGAAGTGGCAAGGTTTATCTTAAAGGGAGAGGAATTTACCGCACAAAGAGGAAGTGTGGCAGATGGAGTCTTAGAGGAAAAGTTGTGAAGTTTGGGAGTTAATTAAAAAGGGCTGCCTCCCCAGCTGGGAAGGCAGCCCCAACTCTTTATAAAAGGAGGTGTTTAAGGTGAAAAAGTTTATAACTAAAGGCAGGAAATTTCTCGGGATGGCTCTAATTCTTCTTATGCTTCTTCCTGCTGGGATGTCACTGGCTCAGCCTAAGAGGGAACTAAAAATTGGGGAAGGGAAAGCTTTCGCTTCAAGGCGGAGGCCGGGTCAGCCCGGTCGCTTCCTTCAAGAACTCAAGAGTTTAAGAGAGGAAATAATAGACAAAATCTTAATTCTTAAGGAGGAGGCAAGAGAAATAAGGAAAGCTCTTCAAGAGAACCCCAATCCTCCAGAAGATTTTATGAGATTTGCTCGAAAAGCTCGCGAACATGCATTGAAAGCAAGGGATCTTCTTAAAGAAGTAAGGGAAAAGTTGCAGGATTTAAAAGCAGAAAGAAGGAACTTAAAGAGGGGAGAAAATAAAGGTGAGAGACCTTCTCCTTCTAGAAAAAGAATTAGAAGTGAGCTTATTCAGATTAGAAATCTTTTAAAGAAAGCGTCGCATGAGCTTGATTTAGCTATCTTCTTTGCAGAAAAGGCTTTGGAGACTTTAGGCAGATAGGAGGTGAATAAAGTGAGAGGGAAAGAAGATTCTCAAAGAGTAGATAAAAAAGAAAATTCTTTAAAAGAGAGAACTGTAGAAGATGCGCAAAGCTACTACATCCTGAAGATTAATCGGAAGGTATTATCAGTTATTGCGGGCATTCTTTTGATTTTCTTTGTGTCTCTGGGAGCTTTTGCTGCTGGCTACTACACAAATGAAGCTAAAAATAAGCTTTTAAAATCCAGAGTTACTGCACCGGCTGGCTCTCTGGCTGAAGAAATTCCAGAGGATTTTTTTGAAATTCCTCAGTCTGAGAAATCTCAGAAGGGAGAGGAGAATTTTCTTCCAGATTTTCCTGAAATGGGAGCGGGAGAGACTCAAGCAGGGAAGCGAGTCTTCCGAGGTAGTGTTAAGTCAGCCAGTTCCAGCGAGATTGTTCTGAACACTTTTGAAGGAGAGATAAGTGTAGCAGTTGATGGGAACACTAAAGTGAGTGGAGAGCTTGAAGGCACTTCTCTTGAAGATTTAGCTGAAGGGACTCGCGTTTTGATAGTAGCTGAACCCGCAGGAGACAATCGATTTTTGGCCAAACGGATAGTTGTTGTACCTGAGCTTAATCCTGATGAAAACCTGTAAGGAATTGCAGAGTCACGGGCAGTGTAGCCTAGAAAGTGCATCACCACTGCTCGTGACTTTTTGTTTACTACGCTAGTTGAATTTCTAATAAAGTATTGAGGTAAAATTTAAAAGAGTAATTTAAGGTGGTTTTTATGATTTATCTTGTTGTAGTCACAGTTTTGATAATCTTTATCATCATTGGTTTTTATTATTTTCGAGGAGAAAGCAGGAAAATAAAGCGGTTAAAGCAGAGGTATATTTTGCTTTCGCATATGCCGCCCGAGGTGGCAGAAGAAACTCTTAATCTTCATCTTGAGAATTTAAAGAAAAAATTTCCAGGGCGTTCAATGGAGTGGTATTTAGAGAAGATTATTTATGATTTAGAGAGGGACAGGAGTTAACCCAGAACCATTTTTCCACAGAATCTACTTTTAAAAAAGCGAAGTTACTATTGACGATTGGAAATAAAGAATATATACTGACTGACTAGTCAGTCAGTATTATGGAGAAAAAGGAAAGTTTAGAAAACATACTGAAAGTAGCAGGAAAATCTTTTGCGGAGAGTGGGTATCACGGCGTTTCTCTTCAAGAGATTGCTGAGGACGCAGGCGTCTCCAAAAGCTTAATTTTTTATTACTTTAAGGATAAGAAGAGTCTCTACGAAGCGTTAATTAAAAGGAGTGTAGAGCTAATTCTTCTCAATCTGAAGGAGGCTTTACAGCTTAAAAGAGACCCTCCTGAAAAAATTTCTGCTTTTATCCAAAGTTACTTTGAACTTCTCTTACATGAAGAAAATCTTATTCGTCTTTTAGCCAGGGAAACTTCCAATCCCGAAAGCCCCTTAGCTACATATGTAATTAACCAAAGCAGGAAGATGATCGATATTTTAACTTCTATTATTGAGGAGGGTATTAAGAAGAAGTTTTTTAGAAAAGTAAACCCTCGTTTAGCAGCCATATCGCTTTTCGGTATGCTTACTACCTATGTGGCTGCTAAAAACATCTTTGGCAGAAGAATTCCTCAAGCCGAGCTTAAAAACTACAGTGTCAAAAACCTCTCTAAGGTAAGCACGGAAATATTTCTCGAGGGTTTGAGAAGATGCTAAGACTTTTTGCTCATCAAGTAGTAAAAAGGCGAAAAGAAATTCTCCTTATCTCCCTTCTCCTAGCATTTTTTGGAATTATTGGGATGATAAACCAGCGCATCAATTATGATCTCCTCTCCTACCTTCCCAAGGAGCTGGATTCTGTTAAAGGAATGGAGATTTTAGATGAAAAATTTGGCATGGGTACGACTGTTCAGCTTCTTCTCGAAGATGTGAAGGATGAAGAGGTTCAGAAGTTTAAAGAGGAGATAGAAAAGATAGAAGGGGTGGAAAAAGTTTCTTGGGTGACTGATTTTACCGACATTACGGTTCCTAGAGAGTTCTGGCAGGAAGAGTTGGTTAAGAACTACTATGCCAAAAATACCACCCTTTTGCAGATAAGTTTTGAAGAATCACCGACCTCCCCTAAAAGCAAGAAAGCTTTTAGGGAAATAAAAGAGTTATTCTCAGGAAAGAAAGCTTATATGGCTGGCTCTCTCGCTTCTTCCATGGACATGGAGGAGGTAATGAAAAAAGACAGGATAAAGTACAGCATAGCAGCTCTGGTGCTTGTGAGCTTAGTGCTTGTTCTCACCATTCCTTCTATTATCGTGCCTCTCCTCTTTGTGGTAACAATTGGCTTAGCGGTTATTTACAATCTTGGTTTATCTTTCTATTTAAATCAGGAGCTTTCTTATCTTACAGGCGTGGTTGTCTTTTCCCTTCAATTTGCAGTGACTATGGATTACGCTCTCTTTCTTTATCATCGATTTGAGGAAGAAAGAGAAAAGCTTCCAGATGAAGAAGCTATGGAAGAAGCAATCGTAACCACGTTTAAATCGGTTACAACAGCTTGTCTAACTACAGTAGCAGGTTTTTCTGCCCTTTCTGCTATGCGTTTAGGATTTGGGGTAGATATGGGATTGACTTTAGCCAGGGGTGTATTTATTACGCTTCTAGCTGTTCTCACAATACTTCCCTCTCTCTTGCTTGTTTTCGATCCTTTAATTCAAAAAATTGCTCATCGCTCTTTTCTCCCCAACTTTGTCAGTGTCTCTAAAGTTATTACTAGGCATTCTAAAATATTTGCTCTCGTTTTCATTTTGCTTTTTATTCCTGCTGTTTTCGGCTATCTAAACATGGAAAAAAGTTTTGACTTGCATGAAGGAATGCCTGAGAACTTACCTTCCATCAAAGCGGAAGACGTCTTAGCTAAAAAGTTTGGGAAACAAGAGACGGCTTTTTTGGTGATTAAGGATTATGATTCTCTGACTGAACTCCAGGAAACAGTTAAAAAAGTGGAGAAGATAAGAGGAGTGGAAGGAACATTTGGATATACACAGTTAGTCGATTCTCTTATCCCTGAGGAGTTTGTTCCGGAAGAGGTGAGAGAACAGTTTTTTAAGGATGGATATACATATTATTCGGTGGATATAAAGTATTCGCAGGATGATGAGAGAATCAATGATGTGTTGAGAAGGATTTCAGAAGTGGTGCAGAATCGCTCTTCAAAAACATATTTGACGGGCTCTGCAGTGCTTATAAAAGATTTGGAGAGGGTATCAGAGGAAGATATAGGTAAAGTCAATTACCTTTCTATTTTAGCTATATTCATCATCGTTCTCTTTGCTTTTCGTTCTCTTTCTGTACCTCTCATTTTAGTAAGTACAATTGAGCTGGCTATTCTGTTAAATCAAGGAATTTCTACCTTTACCGCTGCAAAAGTTACCTTTATTGCTGCTTTAGCCATTGGAGCAATACAGCTTGGAGCTACCGTTGATTATGCGATTTTACTTACTTCTCGATATGAGGAAGAGATGGGGAAGAGAAGAAATCGGTTAGAAGCTATCAAAAAAGCTGTTCAAGAATCTTCACAATCAATCCTCGTGAGTGCAAGCACTATGTTTGCTGCTACTATTGGGATGGTTTTTTTGAGCAATGTGGGAATGATTAAAGGTTTAGCCACCCTCATTTCCAGAGGAGCAATTATTAGCTTTTTGGTGGTTGTCTTTCTTCTCCCTGCGCTTTTAATTTTGAGTCAACCTATTTTTGAGTGGACGGGCTTCAAATGGCCTGCAGAGAAGAGGATGAGAAAAAGAAAGAAGGAGGAGGGATTAAGTTGAGTAAGGTATGGAAAACGCTGAGAGCTTCTTTGGTTTTTGTACTTCTTACCCTGGCCTTTTTTACTTCTGCAACTTACTCTACGCCCCCTCTTAAAAAACCGAAAAGTGTTTTAGATGATGAAACCGTCTATGCTCTGCTTGATGCCAGCGGAAAAGTGAAAAAGAAAATAGTCGTTGACTGGTTGAGGGTTGAAGGCGAAGGTTTGGTAGAGATTGTGGATAAAGGAGAAGTTACTCAAGTAGAGTCTTTAAAAGATGAGAAGAAACCGGAAATTAAAGGGAAAAACATTGTCTGGGAAGTAAAAGTTAATGGTTTAAAGGATTTTTATTACCGGGCAGACACGAAGAAAGAACTTCCACTTGAAGTTGAAATAAGCTACTTCCTTGACGGAATGGAAGTTTCGCCCAAAGAAGTTGCGGGCAAAGGCGGGCATTTAAAGATAAATATTAGGGTTAAAAATAAGCTGAAGAAAAAAGTAGTGGTTTCTTATTTAAGCGAGGATAATGTGAGTTACAAGCAAAGTGAAGAAGAAGTCTATGTTCCTCTAATGGCAGTGGTGAATATGGATTTAAAAGCAGGTAAGTTCAGTAATATTGAGACTGAAGATGAGATGCTTTCCGTGAGTGGAGAGACGATGAAGTATACCTGGATGCTTTTTCCTCAAGGGGAGGAAGAAGTTTCAATTGAAATGGACGGGAGGGACATTGAGATAGACCCCATCATTATTTCAGTTTTTCCGCAGATGCCTAGTTCACCAGAGATTGAAATGGAAGAGGAATTTGAAGAGATGAAGGAAGGTTTAGAAGAACTTTCTCAGCTTCCTGCAGCTCATATTGAAGTTTTAAATGGTGTAATTGAGAATTTAGATGTCTCTCAGTTCGATGAATTATCTGAAGCAGCAGAAGAGCTTAGTTTGTTGGGAGAAGGGATTAAAGAAACTCGAGAGGGTATTGACGGTCTTGTCTCTCTTCTAGAAGGACAAATTGAGATTTTAGACGGAATTATACAGGGAATTGATACCAGTAAATTTGAGAATATATCTCAGCTTACAACAGGAATTGAAGGAATTTTGCAAGGGCTTCAGCTTGCCAAGAATGGAGTGGACGGAATTATCACACTCCTTGAGAGTCAAATTAACTTGCTTAACGAGATTAAAGCATCCAATGATAACCTCCTTATTCTGGCACAGGATAGAGCTAATTTTTACAGTGGGGACACAACCTTAACTCAGCTTGTAGATGGTTTGACAGCTCAAGGAGAAATGATTACTACTTTAACTTCAGGTGGAAATGTTCCGGGGCAAGGTTATCTCCCCGGACTTAATGACACCGAGTCTAACCTGGAAGACACTTCAAATGCTTTAACTGATTTAATTAACAATTTGCAAGTTATTACTCAGCAGGCAGAGGCTTTAAATGAAGTCCCCGGAGCTTTTGCCAGTTTGAAGGATTCTCTCATTGCTTTAAGAGATGGAGGAGAGTTTAACGGCGTTCAGATGCCAGGTTTAAAATCTACACTGGAAGGACTTAGAGGTGTTTCTTCAGGATTACAAGAGATGGAAAAGGGATTTAGCGGTATAGACAGTGAGTTAGAGGAGTTTGAACAAATTCCTGAAGTAATGACTGAGCTGAGAGGTACACTAGTTGCTCTGCGCGATGGTGGAAAGTTTATGGGTCAATTCCTTCCCGGCATAACTACTACAGAAGAGGCTTTAGAAGAGACAGTGAGTGGTCTAGGGGAAGGCTTGGAAGAGATGAGAAAAGGTGAAGCTATAAAAGATGCTATGGAAAAAGAAGCTCAGAATTATGACACTTTTCTGGGAAAGCCAGATGGTGCAAAGGGAAGAGTGAGGTTTATCTTAAAAACCGAAGGAGTAGAAAAGTAATTGGCTTGTAGTGACGGGCTGTTGGCTGTTAGCAAAAATTGACTGTGGTGAAGTTAACGTTTGTAGAAAGCTTTTATGAGGAATGGAGT
>Ga0180901_1043_pt1 | contig 11027 bp, 12 predicted proteins | sample Deesub1362A_J573_FD_124299 | JGI IMG/M metagenome (GOLD analysis project Ga0180901, IMG submission 124299) | Unclassified bacterium JdFR-66
GGCATATCTCACCACAGCTCATATTTCCTTCAGAAGGCGGTATTCTTGCTTTCGCTGGCTTGACCTTTTTCCTCGGGCTTGGTTACGGCTTTATTGCTTATAAAACAAGCTCGATTAAGTGGACTGCCTTCTCGCATAGTTTAAATGGCATTTTTGCTTTAGGAGGATACATAGCACCGAGTATTTTTAAGCTTATATTTCCTTAAAGTTTGCTTGGATGTGAAAAAGAGCTAAAGAAGATGAGGAAAAGTCCGATATCTAAATTAAGATGAGGGCTGCGGCATGAAAAGGAACACGGGGACCTCATGCGAGGCGCTCTTGCTCTAACCGCAGCCCTCGTTTCTATTGAAGTATTATAACCTTCCATATGTTTATTTTTGGCTAGGTTTGTAGAAATTAACCCTTAATAGGGAGAGAATATCTTTACTTGAGGGTGTAACAATAAATTTTTCTTTTTCATATTTTTTAACAAAATGAGGAGATTTCTAAAAATTTCAGAAAATTCGCCGATATTAAAATGAAGAAGTTGAAGTTAAAAAGGGCTACGGGCTGAAAGCTTTAAGGAAAGGTAGGTTGGGCTTTAAAGCTTCTTTTTTTGAATGCCCGTAACCCTTTTTCAATTTTAAGGCAAAATGTTAATTTTTGGAAGATTCTTTCCAGAAATTTCTATTCAACAATTCTATGATTAATTTTATATTTCCTGCACAACTTTTGAGCTTTTTCCTCAAGTTCTCTCTGATATTCTTTTGATGGAAAGGGGAAAATCCTATATAAGCTTTTATACTTTGGAATAAGTTCAGGAAAGTGTTTCTCAAGTGCCTTGTAGTAGAGCGTTTTTGAGTCTGAGGGCCCGTTTCCGAAAAGAGTTAAGCCACCAACCAATGTAAAGTCCGCTCCGAAATCTTTTGCCGTTTTTATCATTTCTTCAAGCTGCTCATCCGAATCCGAGAGGAAGGGTAAAACAGGAATAAAGTTCACTCCTACCAAAAATCCTTCCTCTTTGCATTTCCTCATTGTTTCCAGGCGCTCTTTTGGCAGCGGTGCTCCAGGCTCAAAAATTTTTGCCAATTTTTCATCTAAAGTTGAAAGAGAAAATGAAATTACTGTTCCTCGCTTCAGCTTTTCTTTTAAATCCTCAGGTAAGATTGCATTTCTGTCGATTTCCTTCAATATATCTAAATCTCTTAAGACGAGTGTTGATTTAGTTCCGATAAACACGGGAAATTTCTGGCTTAAGATTATTTCGAGCAGCTTCCTTGTAAGCTTAAACTCTTTTTCAATTGGGAGGTAAGCTTCCTGAGAAGCTATGCAGATGATTCCGTATTCTTCTCTTTTTGCCCTTCGTGAGAGCTGTTTTTCTAATAGCTCCGGTGCATTGATTTTTACTGAGAGAGTTTTACCTAAGTGCGTTCCGTATTTGCTTCCCCGTGTGTAGCAGTAAATGCAGTTGAAAGTGCAGCCTTGATAAGGATTTATAGAGTAATCATCGAGAAACCAATCGTCTCGCTTTTTATGCTTGTTCAGTATTGACTTTACTTGAATTTGGTTAACCATTTATTGTGACGAAATACTTTTTATCCCATTGGCTTCAGTGCGAGTCCGTAGAGAATGCCAATTATCAGCATCTCTCCCAGTCCGGTAATGAGAGTATAAAGTACCGCACTTGCAGGGAGATTGATGGTCATCCACTGAGAAGCAGCATACATTACGACACGAAAAAACCAGGCGAGAAGAGCAAAACTTACTCCTTTCAGTAAGCCTGACCCGCCAGGCAAACTTTTATAAAGAAGGAGGAATATTCCTGCCATGATGAAACCATAAGCAAGATCAATCAAGAACCCCGCAGCGATATTTATAGAGGGCCTAGCTATGGCTTTATAAACTTCGTAGAGTTTTTGGGCAAGAGGATTAGCGTTGATGAAGCCGTCCATTATACCGAAGAGAATCCCACTGAAAATACTAACAAAAACATATCTAATCATTCCCCACTCCCTTTCTTTGCTCTTAAGAAGAGCAAAACTGATTTTGATTAGTATATGTAACTCAACTTCAGATATCAATTTGTCAAATAGTGATGAACCAAGTCAGCTTTTTTTGAGTGTGCGGCTGGATAAAGTTGGCGAGCACGTTCTGGACTTTCCAAAATCATCTGCACGGTTTTTCTTTTTTCCTTCATCGAGACGAGAAATAGCGCACATTTTGCTGAGTTGATAGCTGAAAGTGTGAGAGTGATGCGAGGGAGTGGAGGGGAGGCGTTGAGATTGAAAACATCAACAACCCAGCGGCGTTTTTCTTTTAAAGCATTGCTTTTTGGGAATAAAGAAGCGGTATGTCCATCACTGCCGATTCCAAGAATTATGAGGTCAAAATGGGGAAAGCTTTTACTTTCCAAGGTATTGAATCTTTGAAAGATTTTTCAGAAAGACATTGATAGGTTAAAGAGGGTGTTTTTCCACCAGAGAGAACAAGAGTAAAATAACCCTTTCTTTTAACTTCTTTTTGAGCTGTTTGAGAAATAAACTCTGGCTCCTTTTTTGCTCATCTCTTTAAAACTCTTGAAGGAGTAAATTCTCTTTTACAATTCGCGCCACTTTCTTCCATCGCGCTCAATAAGCTTATCTGCTTCTTTCGGTCCCCAGCTGCCAGAAGGGTAGAAAACAAGCTTGCAGGCTGGCTTCTCTCTCCAGGCTCGGAGTATAGGCTCCAGAATTGACCAGGAAGCTTCAACTCCATCATAGCGCCAAAATAGAGTTTGGTCGCCGAGCATTACATCTAAAAGCAGACGTTCATATGCTTTGGGAAGCTTTACGGATGAGAATTCATCGTAAAAGAAGTGCATAGAGATGGATTTGAGGCAGATTTTTGCTCCCGGTTCTTTGACTTGAATGAGGAGGGAGACCCCCTCTTTTGGCTGGATATTTAGTGTGAGAACATTGGGAGTGAAATCTTCAGGTGGGAGAGAGGGAAACATGGAGTGAGGAATATTTTTAAAGAAAATGGATATTTCCGTAGCTTTTCTTTTCAGTCTCTTTCCTGTTCGCAGATAGAAGGGGACACCGTGCCAGCGCCAATTATCAATTAAGAGCTTGAGGGCAACGAAGGTTTCTACTGTTGAGTTTGGAGGAACTCTGGGTTCTTCTCTATAAGACGGGACCTTTTTACTGGCAATTTCTCCTTTTTTGTACTGAGCTCTCACAACCCATTTATCAATTTCTTCATAAGGAAAAGGTTTAATTGCTTTGAGAAGCTTTACTTTCTCATTGCGAATTCTCTCTGCGTTGAAAAGCCCGGGCGGCTCAATAGCCACCAGGGCTAGAAGCTGAAAGAGGTGACTTTGAAGCATATCTCTGAGTTCGCCTGTCTGTTCAAAGTACTGAGCTCTTTCTCCTACTCCGATAGATTCCGCAACGGTGATTTGGACGTGGTCTATATAGTTTCGGTTCCAAATGGGCTCAAAAACGGAGTTGGCAAATCTGAACATTAAAATGTTTTGCACAGTTTCTTTTCCCAAGTAGTGGTCGATACGGTAAATTTGTTTTTCAGAGAGGTTTTTGTGCAGTTCTCGATTTAAAGAAACGGCACTTTTTAAGTCAACGCCGAAAGGTTTTTCAATCACTAACCTTGTCCAAGGAGAATCACTTTTTGTTTCGTGAATTAATTTTTGATAAGCGAGATTTTTTACGATAATAGGGTATAAACTGGGAAGAGTGGCAAGGTAAAAGAGGCGATTTCCCTGCGTATTATACTTTTCTTCCAATTCTTTTAGCTTTTTCGCAAGTGATTCATATGCTTGTTCTTCTCGAAAATCAAGAGAGAGATAGCAGCAATTTTGTAAAAACGGCTGGATTTCTTTTAAAGATAAATCGTGAAAGTGATTTTTTACTGCTTTTTTTACTTCTTCCCGAAATGTATCATTGTTATAGGGATTTATAGCGCATCCAAGCAGAAAGAACCTGGAGGGAAGTCGCTTTTTTCTGAATAAATTAAGGAGGGTGGGGATAAGTTTTTTTCGGCTCAGATCTCCAGTGGCACCGAAAATTATCAGAGCATTGGGTTCAGGTGCTCCCAATTCGCAGAAGATGTCCTTTTCTGAATTGAAATTTAAACCTCTTTCCTCTCTCAATTTTTCTCCTTTAAGGCTTTTCTTTTACGGGGTGTCCACCAAACTCCCTTCTCAATGCTGCCAGGACTTTATCTGAAAAGGTTTCTTTTTGTCTTGAACGAAACCGCTTAAACAATGATATGGCGATAGCAGGTGTAGAAACACCGTTTTCAATGGCTTCTTTAACTGTCCATCGTCCTTCTCCTGAGTCTTCCACATATCCTTCAATTGTTGAGAGCTCGGGGTCTTTTTTAAAAGCCAGTTCTAAAAGCTCTAAAAGCCAAGACCTGATAACGCTTCCTTGATTCCAAAGGTGAGCAAGCTTTTCAAATTGGAGATGCTTGCTATATGGTGAGCTTTTTATGAGCTCAAAACCTTCTCCATAAGCTTCCATCATTGCGTACTCAATTCCATTATGGACCATTTTTACAAAGTGACCTGCTCCGGTAGGTCCACAGTACATATAACCTTCTTCTGCAGAAAGAGCTTCCAGTAAAGGTTCAATATAGTTGAAGTCTTCTTTTTCTCCTCCCGCCATTAAGCAGTATCCAGATTCAAGCCCACAAATGCCTCCAGAAATGCCTATATCTATGTAGCGAATTCCTTTTTCTTTTAATTCTCTAGCTCGGCGAATATCGTCTTTATAATAACTGTTGCCTCCATCTATGATAATATCTTCGGGGGGGAGAAGATGTGAAAGGAGACTTATTGTTTCTTCTACAGGTTTTCCAGCTGGAAGCATTATCCAGATAATTCGAGGAGGAATGAGATTTTTTACTAGCTCTTCAATTGAGTTTACCCCTGTAGCCCATTCTTTGGCAATTTCTTTCACTTTCTCCTCATCTAAGTCAAAAGCTACCACGCTGTGTCCTTTTTGCAGGAGGCGACGAGACATGTTCATTCCCATTCGCCCGAGTCCAATCATTCCGACTTGCATGACCCACCTCCTTTTTTAATCGCTTTTAACTTTGCTCTCATTACTTTGCTCATCGTGTAAAACATCAANCAACAAAGCAGCTGTCCAGGAAAAGTCATGAGCTCCATAGCCAATTCCCTCTTCAGGGTCGTAGTATTCTCGAAAGCCATAATTTTTAGGCAGCTCAATAATGGCAGAGCGGACATATTTTGCATATTCCCAGAATTTATAGATTCCCAGCCCTCGAAAGATTAGCCAGTTGAGGTTAATCCAGACAGGTCCTCGCCAGTAGCCTGAAGGGTTATAACCCGGCTCTCTTTTATCGTAACTTGGAACAGCGAAGCAAGATTCTGTAAGTCTGCAAAAGCCGTGGGAGTCGAGGTAATCGCACATTCTTTTGGCGCGTTCTTCATCTGGGATATGAGCGAAGAGGGGAGTAAAACCAGAAGCAACGTGAGCATCGATTAACTCATCTCTGACCATGTCGTAAAAGAAGTAAATTGAGTGTTTCTCGTCCCAAAGTTTTTCGTTGAAAGCTTTGGCTGTTTTTTCAGCCCATTTTTCGAAGGGTTCTGGATTTTTATCTAAAATACGGGCAATTTCAGCTAAATCTTTATTTGCTCGGCAAAGGAGGGCGTTAAAAAGCACTCCTTGAATGAGAAAAGGAGAATTTTCTCGGATTTTTTCTTCATCGTAATTGAGCTCACAAAAAAGCTTCACTAAGTAGACGTATCTCTGGTAATCTTCGCTGGTGGGGCGATAATCAGCTTCTACAAACTTTAAGTCAGTTCTCTCAAAAGATTCAGTCTCTTCTAGCTCCACCTCAATATTTCTTAATGTCCGGTCCCAGATCGGAGAGTTGTCCTGCCCTGATTCCCAGGGGTGTCGAATATAAACCAGACCTTCGTCATTTGGGTCTCGCTCTCGGTATAAATACTCATGCCAGGCTTTGAGTTTCGGGAAAATTCTCTGAAGAAAATTTAATGCTTTCTCTCTGTTCTTAGCTTTCTGGAATATATGGAGAACGGCAGTGGCATGAATGGGAGGCTGGGCAATACCTGAAGTTAGCGGTTTTTCAGGTGCGAAAGGGCTTTTTTCAGATTGCCAGAATTCAGGACCCGGAGAATATTCTTTTGATTGATGATGAAAAGCGATGTGAGGAAGCATGCCGTTACTCCACTGTCCTTCAAATAGTGAAAGCATTTCTTTTTCTGCTTTTTCCTGGTCATAATGGGCGTAGGCAATGGAAATGAAAGCTGAATCCCAAGACCACTGGTGAGGATATAAGCCTTTTGCAGGGCGGGTATATTTCCCTTTCCAATTCTTAGCTAAGACTGATTTTGCTTCTTTTGTTAAGTGAGGGTGTTCCACTCAAATCTCCTCTTTTCTGCTTATTATTAGCCTAATTGATTGAAATTGCTTTGACAAACATTTCTTATATGCTATTATCCTTCCAGTTTAAGGAAGAACTTCTTCCTTTACCTCTTNAGATAGTAAATTTTATTTTTTACTTATTACGAAAAAAATGTTACAATGTTTCAAAAATCTTTGATTGNGGTGGGGGAGTTGAGAGGCAGAAAAAGAAAGAAAAAGAAGAAGGAAATGGCAAAAGGGTTGGTGGAGAGACTTTCCACCTACCTTAACTGTTTGGTTGAGTTTAAAGAGGAGGGGTATAAATACATTACCTCTCAAGAACTGGGGGATTGTGTAGGTGTTAACCCTGCTGAAGTAAGGAGAGATTTAGGAAATTTTGGAGCATTTGGAAAGAAAGGTGTGGGTTATCCTATAGATGTTCTCATCTCTACCATCAAAGAAGCATTGGGAGCTGTAGAAAAGCAAAAAGTGGCTTTAGTTGGAGCAGGCAATTTGGGAACAGCTATTGTGGAATATGAAGGTTTAAAAAAGCATGGATTTTATATTGATGCTGTTTTCGACGCGGACCCCAAAAAAATTGGGCGAAAAATTAACGGAATTGAGATAAAAGATGTAAGGAAGCTGAAGAACATCATAAAGAGGAGAAAGATACAGATAGGTATCATTGCAGTTCCTGAAAATGCAGCTCAAAAAGTTGCTGATATGCTGGTCGAAGCAGGAGTAAAGGTCATTATTAATTATGCTCCTATTTTTATAAATGTCCCCAAAGNGGTTAAAGTTCACAATACCAACCCCGCCGTTGAGCTTCTCCACACGCTTTACTTCCTCTCCCGCGCTTNTAAATGACATTATCTGCTGAATTAGCAATTTTAGGGGGAGGGGCAGGAAAAAGGTTAGGATATATAAGAAAATCTCAAATTAAGATAGGTGAAGAGACAATTATCCAGAGACAAGTCAGGAAACTATCCCCTTTCTTTAAAGGTGTGCTGTATATCACTTCTCCTTCGGAGAAAAAAATTGAACTTCCTCCTGGTGTAAAAATGGTTTTCGATATTGAGCCGGGTGAAGGTCCTTTAATGGGTCTTCTCACAGGTTTGAAAAATGCTTCAAGTGAAGGGATTTTTCTTATTGGATGCGACATGCCCTTTATTAAAGGGGGGTTGGTTAAGAAAATTCTCTCTTATGCCCAAAAAGGGTATGAGATAGTGTCACCTCTTTCGGAGAAAGGCCCAGAACCTTTAGCTTCTTTTTATTCTCGAAGCATTCTTTCCTTGGTTGAGAGGGCTTATAAAAGAGGAGAAAGGAGGCTTATCTCTCTTTTTTCTGAGGCTGAAACGTATTATTTAGAAAAAAGCGAGGTCAAATCAATTGACCCCGATATGATTTCGTTTTTCAATATAAATAAGCCTTCTGATTTGAAAAAGGCCCAGGAGTTGATAGAAAAATATGTATGAAGTTGAAGATGTAAGGGGGAATTTGAGAACTTCTAAGAAAATTTTTCTTCCAGAAGAGCGGGGAATAACTATCTATATAAACGGTCGAGAATTTATTACCCTCAGCGCTTCTCCTTCTGATGAAGCTTATCTGGCACTGGGATTCCTATTTACAGAGGGAGTTATTGAGAATTTGCATATAATCAAGGAATATAATGTGGACGATAATGGAGGGGTTTGGATTGAAACGAAAAAGAAGATTTCTAACTGCAAGGCTCGAAAGAAGGTCTTAACTTCAGGTTGTGGAAAGGGAATGGTTCTTAACTTTAACGGTGATAAACTCAAGAAACTCAGAAAGAGAAAGAAGATAAGCGGAGAAGTTTTACGAAATTTAGTGAAAAAGGGCCTTTCAATGGGCGAGGAGATGAAAGAATCTAGGGGGCTTCATACTGCCTTCCTTTTTAACAGCGAGGGAATTATCTCGCTGAAAAATGACATTGGAAGGCATAATGCAGTGGATAAGGTAATAGGCGAAGCTCTTACTCAAGGAAACTTGAGAAAAGGATTGGTTCTAGCATCTACTGGTCGTTTATCCTCAGAAATTGTTTTAAAAGCTTTGAGAGCTCAAATTCCTATTTTAACTTCTCTTTCTTCTCCGACCGATGCTGCAGTTGAACTGGCGGACAAGTTTGGTCAAACTTTGGCTGGTTATGTGAGAGGAAAAAGAATGATATTATATACTCACACATGGCGCATTGTTTAAGGTTGCGTCTGTAAAGACGCTCAGTTACAATTGTCACAAGCTAGAAAGGAAAGTGAGGCGAGAAAATGGCACAACTAGCGGCGATTTTTGGTCTCGGTCCTACTGAACTTTTCATCATCGTCTTTGTAATAATTTTGCTTTTTGGACCAAAAAGATTGCCTGAGCTCGGGAGGGGAATCGGAAAAACTATTCGTGAATTGAGAAAAGCTCAGGAAGGAAAAGACGAGGAAGAAGAAGAGGAGGAGAAGAAAGAGAAGAAAGAAGATTAATGGCCGTTTCTCCTGAAGAGCTTTTTCAAAAAGTAAGAGAAAGAGAGGAAGACGGGAAGATAACTTGTTCGGAAGCGAGAAAAGTAGCCGAGGAGCTTGGGATTCCATATCAAGAGGTAGGGAAAGTATGTAATGAGTTGAAAATAAAAATAGTTGCTTGTGAGTTAGGCTGTTTTTAAGTTCTTTGAAAAAATAAGAGAAACGAACTCCGAGTCAAGCTTGCCTACGGCGGAAAGCTAAGGCACTTGACCGATAGGGTTCAGTTGGAAACGACTGGGCCTCCCGCTTGGAAAGGAGTTGGATGGGTGTTTATTCTGGCGTGCTTTCGGGGGGAGGCACGCCTTTTTTATTAAATGAGATGAGAAGAAGGAAAGGGGGAGGGTTTTGAAAAAGTTTATCTTTTTTATTCTTTTAATTCTTTTTATTTTCGGTTGCAGCACTCCACAAGGAAATAATCCTAGCTACCACCACCAGCACGCAGGATAGCGGTTTATTAGATGTTCTTCTTCCCCAGTTCGAAAAAGAGACGGGATATAAAGTGAAAGTAGTAGCTGTAGGTACGGGTGAAGCTCTGAAGATGGGAGAGAGAGGAGATGCAGATGTCCTCCTTGTTCATGCTCCTGATTCCGAGAAGGAGTTTATGGAAAGGGGATTTGGTAAAGAGAGGAAGAAGGTAATGCACAATGATTTCGTTCTTCTGGGTCCTGCGGATGACCCTGCTCAGATAAGAGGTCTTCCAGTTGTTAAAGCCTTTAAAAAAATAGCTGAAAAAAAAGCCAATTTTGTTTCTCGAGGAGACAACTCAGGCACTCACAATAAAGAGATAAAAATCTGGGCTTTAGCTGCCACGATGCCTTCCGGTGACTGGTATATCCAGACTGGACAGGGTATGGGAGCTAGCCTCAAGATGGCTAGCGAAAAGAGGGCTTACATTCTTTCTGATAGGGGAACTTATTTTGCCATGAAGGACAATCTCGATTTAGAAGTTTTAGTTGAGGGAGAGAATCTCCTTTTCAATCCTTATCATGTGATTACGGTAAATCCTGAGAAGAATCCAAAAGTTAACTATGAAGGAGCAAAAGCATTTATGAATTTCATCACAGGGGAAAAAGCGCAGCGAATCATTAAAGATTTTGGCAAAGACGAGTATGGAGAGCCACTTTTTACCCCTGATGCTTTAGATTCTTAAGGGGGAAATTTGGAGCTTTTATTTGAAGGCTTTAGAAGAGCATTTGAGATTCTTTTCTCCCTTGATCCTGAAGTTTTCAAGATTACCTGGCTGACAATAAAAATTTCTGGTTCAGCTACTTTAATTGCTCTAGCCTTGGGCCTTCCATTGGGTATTGTTTTAGCTCTTTACCGCTTTCCTGGAAGAAAGCTCATGGTGGCAATGGTCAATACAGGAATGGGTCTTCCGCCAGTGGTGGTTGGTCTTTTTGTGGCTCTTTTTCTGTGGAAGAGCGGTCCTTTGGGCTTCTTAAATCTCATTTACACACCTACAGCTATGGTAATAGCTCAGGTTATAATAGCTTTTCCCATTGTAGCCGGCTTTTCTGTTGCTGCTCTGCAGCAAGTTGACCCTCAGATAGCTCTTCAAGCGCGGGCTCTGGGTGCTTCAAGGTGGCAGGCTTTGTGGGCTGTTTTGAAGGAAGCTCGCCTTCCTGCTCTGGCAGCGGTTATGGCTGGATTTGGGGGTGTGATTTCGGAGATAGGGGCTGTTCTCATGGTCGGCGGAAATATCAAAGGTTACACTCGGGTTCTAACTACAGCTATAGTTCTCGAAACCAGAATGGGAAGGTTTGCTGTGGCTATTGCACTTTCTCTCATTCTCCTCGCTTTAAGTTTTTTAGTTAATTACCTTTTGACTTACGTGCAGCAGAGAGGAGCCAGAGAATGGCCTTACCGAAGCTGGAGATAAAGAACATTGAGCATTACTATGGGGGAAGAAGAGTTCTGGAAGTGCAAAAACTTTCTGTAGAAAAAGGCGAATGTGTAGTCATTTTTGGTCCTAACGGTTCAGGAAAAAGCACCCTCTTGAGGATCATGTCTCTCATGGAGAAGCCCACAGGGGGAATGATTTTTTATGAGGGGAAGGAAGTGAGCAATAAAAATAGTTTAGAAATTCGACGCCGGTTTGCTCTTCTTCTGCAAAACCCTGTCTTTTTCCAGG
>Ga0180901_1135_pt1 | contig 10905 bp, 13 predicted proteins | sample Deesub1362A_J573_FD_124299 | JGI IMG/M metagenome (GOLD analysis project Ga0180901, IMG submission 124299) | Unclassified bacterium JdFR-66
GTAACTTCTTCCCATCGTGGTAACTTCAAAAGGAAGCTCATCAAGCCACTTCACAACTTCTCCCACCTCTAGAACTTTAAAATCATGCCTCTCTCTCAAGCTTTTCTCCTCTATTTGATTCCATAAATAAGACATCTCAGCTTCAGAAAGAGAAGGGAGAGGAATTACAGCCTTGAAAAGAAGTATATGAGAGAGCACAGTAATAAAATGGTGGCTCAAACCTCTGTGTCTTTCCCTTTTGTCCTTGAAAGAAATCCTCGGCACGAGAATGGGAATTCCGGAAAGCGCTTTTACCGTGTTTGCAATCTCTCCCTGCTCAACGCCAGTGTGCCCGAGAAGTGTATTCGTTCCTACAATCCCAGGTCCTTTTACGACTATACAGATATCTACATTTAAAGCTACCTTTGAAGCAACAAGTGCTGAAGCCACATTCACAGCTTCATAATCGCCACCGAAAGAGTTCCCACAGGTAATAGCGTAATCAATAAACTTTCTCTCTTTCAAAAAACGAGCTAAATGACTGAATTGAAAAGGCAGAGCTCCCCCATCCGTCATAATGTAGGCAATTTTAATTTGAGGATTAACCTTTTTTAAAGTGATAGCGAGAGGGGCAAGCTGGCTATGAAGCGAACCTATAAGGCAAGGCATGCCTTCAAGCGAAGAAGCTTCCATTAATTTTTCATGAAAGGGGCTTTCCTCCTCTTCCACGCTTAAACAGCGAATTTGGAGAGGAGTATAGCGAAGTTTCATTATATGACCTTTACCGCCTTCTATATCGGGTAAACGATGTAAATTCCAGAGAATAAAAGAGTATCCGCCCGTCCCCAGGTTGAGATCAACTCCAGTGGTGTTTACCACAACCTCATCCCCTGGCTGAACTTCTCCACAAATCTCAGGAAAAGCTAGAGCTAATGTGGATGAACCGCTGATTTCAACTTGAGCTTTAATCAGCTTTCCTTCTTTCTCTACACTTTTAACTCTTCCCACTTTTAAATGTATCATCCTTCTTTTACAGCTAGAGAAAGTATTTTCAATATCCAATTTGTTGCCTTTTCTAAATCGCTTATGGATATTGATTCTTCGTTTGAGTGAGGATTTTTTGCTCCTACTCCAATATTTAAACAAGTTAATCCTTGTGCATTAAAAATATTTGTGTCGGAGCCTCCTTTGGTCACCACTTCTTGAAAAGAAATTTTCTCTTCCTTGGCTGCTTTTTTTGCTAGTCGAAAGGGGAAAGCATTCCGCGTGATGGTGAAAGATTCATAGAGCCTTTCCCTTTCAATTTCCACCTTTGCACCTACTTTCCTCCCCCCCTCTCTGGCAGCTTTTTTCACTTTCTTGAACTCCCTCTCCAATTTTCCTTTTTTTAAACTCCTCACTTCACCTTCTACTAAAGTTTCTTCAGGAACAATATTAATAGCTTTACCTCCTCTTATCACTCCTATATTAACCGTCGTCTCCTCATCTATCTTTCCCAAATTTAAAGATGAAACCGCAAAAGAAGCCGCTTGGATAGAGTTCACACCCTTTTCAGGATGAACCCCCGCATGTGATGCCTTCCCTAAAAATTTAATCGTAAAGCGGTCATGAGTCGGAGCTTTAACAACAGCACTCCCCAAATCTCCACCATCAAGAATATAACCTTCCCTTGCTCTTAAAAGAGAAAAATCTAAGTTCTTTGCTCCTAAAAGCCCTTTTTCTTCAGCCACCGTGAAAACGATATCGAGTGGAGGATACTCCCTTTTTTCCTCTTTTAAAATCCGGAGCACTTCAAGTATCACCGCGAGACCCGACTTACAATCCGCACCTAAAATGGTAGTACCATCACTTTTAAGAACTCCATTCTCCTTTATCACATTTATCTCCCTCTCCTCTTCAACTGTGTCAAGATGCGCACTTAAAATAAGTCCTCTCTTGCCCTTCCCTGGAAAATGAGCTACTAAATTTCCACATTCTCCCCCAATCTTTGAAGCTGCCTTGTCTTCCCAGACCATCCCCCCATATTCCTCAAGTTTTTCGCTCACGTATTGAGCAATCTTTCCCTCCTTCAAAGAAGGGCTGGGAATGGAAACGAGCTCCAGGAAAGTTTCAACTACCTTCATGTTTCCATTATATCCCAAAATAAAGCAATTATTTCTTTAAACTTTGTTATCCATTTGATAGAGCTTAATGGATATGCTAATATACGCCCGTCTTAAAGGAGGATAGATGGCAAAGGTATGTGAAATTTGTGGTAAAAGACCCATAGTGGGAAGCAAAATAAGCCATTCTCATCGAGTAACAAAAAGGCGTTTTCTTCCAAATATTAAAAGAGTGAGAGTGGAGATAGACAATTCTATTAAATATATAAACGTCTGCACAAAGTGTTTAAAGGCAGGTAAGGTCAAAAAGGTTATTTAGCCTTCCACAAGATTTTTCTTTTTTAAACTTACTTCTAATTTTCCCTCTTCAAGCAGATTGGAAAAGTATGCCCACATAGTAGCAGAAGCTAAAAAATAAGAGGGAAAATTGGAAAACTCTATCTTCTCCATCCCTGCCAACTTAGCTAATATCTCGTCAAAGTTAAGATTCTCCTCCTTTAAAACATCCACTATTTTCTCTTAAACCCCTTAATCTTGCCAATGTTAATCAGCTAAACCGCTGATGCTTTCTGAAGGTTCTACATACGAAGGTACATAGTAGGAAGCTTTTATGTCTTTTAATTTCTCCAAGCTTTCTTTTGCTTTGAGGATTAAAAAGTATACAAAGTGGTGTTTCTCCCAAATTTCAGGAGAGAATAGAACATCAGCGCGAGGTTTTTAATTGAGAAATGGGTTCTACTCCTCCTTTTTCGCCGAGTCTGGATTTAAACCCCCATCCAAAAGGGCTTCTGCGTCAAATTTCACCACTCCTAAATTAACCGCGCCGGGAATATAACCAACGCTTTTATTAATCTAAATATTCTGCTCATAAATCAACGGGAAAGGAAGCTACCTCTTCCCCTTGAGAAATATTGATAATCATTAATCTGCCCCCTTCCCAAAGAGCCACTGTAGGAGGGCGATTTTCTTTGGGGAGAGAGGGACTTCCTGGATTTAAAAAAACGACTCCATCTCTTTCTTCCAGTTGATAGAGATGAGTGTGGCCTCTCACTACCAATTTCGCCTTTTCCTTCTGAGCAAAGGAAAGGAGTTTGTCATCACTATATCGGTGGCCATGATGCACAATAATACTTCCGTTAGAAAGAATTAAGTGCAAAAAGGGACTTTCCAAGGGGTACTTAAGAGCTAATGTATCTACATCTGAATCGCAATTTCCCCGAGCAAAATAGATTGGCACAGGAAGCTGGTTTAATGCCTCAGCCAAATCTTTCGGGCTGTAGGTTTTGAGAATGGGATTGAATGCCCCGTGGTAAAGGACGTCTCCTGCATGAAGGAGGAAATTGCAATCCTTGAGATAATTCCATGCTTCTTTCCAAGCTCCAATATCACCATGGGTATCACTCACAAATCCAATTTTCATCAATCTCACCCCCAAAAAATCATTTGATATCTGCCTCGTCCTACTTTCTTAGCACTTTTAATTTTTTCATAAACATAATACTTTGCTTCTTTTGCAGCTTCAAAAATGTCTTTACCTAAAAGAAAGTTGCAAAGAAGAGAGGTGGAAAAAGCGCATCCAGTTCCTCTCACTTCCTTCTCAATCCTGGGAAGAGTAAAGGACCTCACCTCACCCTGATGAAAAATGTAATCCGTGGCCTCGCCTGGATAGTGACCTCCCTTGATAATGAAGGTCGAAGAGAACTCAGAAACGCGAGTAAAAAGCTCTTCCAAATTATCGCAGTAGCCAAAAAGCCTCTCAGCCTCAATAGCGTTAAGAGTAAGAATAGAAAGAGGAAAAATCTTTTCTCTATAAACAGATACTATCCCTTTTTCAGAAAGCCCTTCCCCGGATGAAGAAATAAGAATAGGATCACAAACTGTAAATTTGAAATTATTTTTTTTAATAAATGAGGCGACTTCTTCCGCAATTTTCCGCTTTCCCAGTAAGCCCAACTTCAAACCTTCAATATTCCCTTCCTCAGTTAAAACCTTCAGTTCGTTTTGGAATAATTTAATAGGGATATATTTAAAATCCTTTACCCCTTGGCTGTTTTGAGCAGTTACTGTGGTGAGACACGAATAACAGAAAAAACCGTGTTCTATAGCGACAAGTGAATCAATGAACACACCTGCTCCTCCGGTTGGATCAAACCCGGCTATGGAAAGGATTTTTCTCATTAAAATTCTCTTCCCTTCTTGGCTTCTATGCCTTCATCATAATGGTGCTTGATTTTCTTAATCTCACTGACGCAATCCGCTATTTTAATCAACTCCGCAGGTGCGTTCCTCCCTGTGAGAATAACATCGCTTTCTTCTTTTGCTTCCTCAATAAAAGACTTCACTTCCTCAAAAGGCAAAAGGCCATAATGGATTGCCAAGTTAATTTCGTCTAGAACTATGAGGTCATAGTGGTGAGACAGGACCTCTTTCTTCAACCACTCAAATGTTTCCCTAACTATGCCGCTTCTTTTCACCTCATTCAAATCGTGAGAAAGAGAAGAAGGACCACTTTGAACAACTTTTACCCCCAGTTTTCTCAAGGTTTTAACTTCTCCATATTCACTGCCTTTCAAAAATTGAACCACCAAGGCTTTCCTTCCCCAGCCTATGAGCCTTATAACCTGACCTAAAGCCGCTGTAGTTTTTCCTTTACCTTCTCCCGTAAAAACTATTACGATACTCAAAGGACTACTCCAAATGGTAGGTGTCATTTATAAAAATTGCATGGGTATTCCTATATATTCCTCTACCGTGGAAACCAATAGCGGAAAGTGAACCGTTTCCAATAAGAAAGCTGGTAAAGTCAGGAGGGTGCATATGAAGAACCCGAGCGAAAATTGCTTTAATCAAACCTCCATGGGAAACTGCCAAAGCAACTTCTTCCTTCCTCTCTTGAATTTTTTTTAAAAAGCGCTTTGCCCGTTCATTAATCTCCTCCCAGGAATCACCGCCTGGAATACTGAACGCACTTGGATTTTCCATCCACTTATTTATCAAATCACCGTATTTTTCCCGAATTTCCTCATATGTAAGACCCTCCCACTCCCCAAAATCAACTTCCTTAAGTTCTTCCCACACCTCAACCTGAACTTTCAATTTCCCAGCAATTAAAGAAGCAGTTTCTTTCGCTCTTAAAAGAGGACTGGTGAAAATGACCTCAATCCCCTCACCTTCAAGCCTTTGAGCAAGCCTTTCCGCCTGGCTTAAACCGTTTTTAGTTAAGCCTATATCGGTCAGCCCCAGATATTTCTTCTCTGCGTTCCAAAGAGTTTCTCCATGCCGGACTAAGTAAACTTTTTTCATCTCAATCCTTGTGAGGTTTTATGTCAAGAACAGGCGTTCCATCAATCATATCTATATTCTTCACCCTTAAAAACCTGCCTTTTCTCTCCAAAAGTTCCATCACAGTAAGACCTATTGGATTTGGGCGAACAGGACCCCTAGTAGCGAAAATCCCTCTTTCTTCTGTATCGTGAGGAGGTTTTACTTTAAGTTTAGGTTCTCTTGATTTGTGAAAAACAAAAATCACCTCAATCTCAGAATACTTCTCAATCCCTTCCAGACCTTCTTCATATTCTAAAAAGACTTCTATCTCCCCTTCCTCCTCTGTTAAAGTTCCCCAGCGGGGAGCTTCTAAAACACTCTTAAAAGGGCTATGAATAACTCCAATTGGCTTAAACTTTATTTCCATCAGTTAAAAATCGATTTTAGATGAAAAAACGCACTGAATACAAGAAAGATCCACCAGCCAAAATCCCGAAAAAGCGGTGTCTGACACGGGGTAGATTTGTGAGCTGGGGAAACGATAGTCGCTTGCTTAAATTTCCTACCAAATAAGTAGGGTTAACTACTCAATACTCTCTGACTACATTAAATTTCGTGTCTCTTTGAAAGGGAGAAAATCCTGCCTTCTTAATCAAATCCACCATTTCTTCCACCTTCATCTGAGGGGATTTATACCCAGTAGCTCTCACCACATTTTCTTCCAACATAATGCTTCCTAAGTCATTGGCTCCGAAAAAAAGAGAAAGTTGTCCCACTTCCTTCCCTACTGTAAGCCAAGAGCCCTGAACGTTTTCAACATTATCTAGATAAAGCCTGCTTATGGAGAGCGTTTTTAAGTAATCGAAAGAAGAGGTTTTTCCCCTTTTAAGTTCTGTTTTTCCCGAATGAAAAATCCAGGGAATAAAAGAAATAAAACCCCCGGTTTTGTCCTGAAGTTTTCTTATTTTCTCTAAGTGAGAAACTCTGTCTTCAAAGGTTTCAACATGCCCAATAACCATTGTAGCAGTTGATACCATTCCCAATTTATGTGCTTCCTCATGCACTTTTAGCCACTCTTCAGAAGAAATCTTTCTAGGGCTTACTTCTTCTCTCACCCTGTCCACCAGTATCTCTGCTCCTCCCCCCGGCAGAGAATCAAGACCAGCATTCCTTAAGCGAATGAGAACTTCTTTATAAGAAAGACCGGAAAGAGAAGAAAGGTAAACAATCTCAGGAGCAGTGAGAGAGTGCAGCGCCACAGAAGGAAATCTTTCTTTAATAGAAGAAAACAGCTCTTCGAAGTATTCAATTGAAAGTTCAGGATTAATCCCTCCCTGAAGCATTATCTGCGTAGCTCCTAAAGAAACAGCCTCCTCAACTTTTTCGAGAATCTCCGAGATACTTAAAGCATAACTCTCTGGATGTTCTTTTGGGCGAGAAAAAGCACAGAATTTGCACCTCACAATGCAAACATTGGTGTAATTTATGTTTCTGTCGATAATAAAGCTCACTTTCATTTCAGGCTTTTTTATCTTTCTAAATAGAAACGCTGCTCCTCCAATTTCCATAAAATCTCCTCGACGGAAAAGTTCTAGTGCTTCTTCAGAAGTGATCCTCTCTCCCGAAAGCGGTTTTTCTAAGATTTTTTTGTGGAAGCTTAAACTTTGCATATCCGAGAAAGGGAAATCTCAGAAGATCGGAAAAACTTAATTCTTCCTTCACTACCCGGCAAAGCTCGATTGCCAAACTCTATTAAGCCCGATAAAAAATCTTCACTAAAATAGTAATTTAAAGTTTCGTAATAATTTCGCAGATGCTTTTCGCTTATCCCGCTTATCTCACTTGCCTTTTTGACTACTAAATCGAGATGCGAAAGACCTTCATTGAGAGCCTGAAAAAGAACTCTGGACACCTTCTCGACTTCATAAGGCTTAAAATTAGCCACTTCCCTTCTTACCACCCACAGAGCATAAACCATAGGCTTGCCTATAAGATTTCTCCATTCTTTGCCCAAATCATAGAGGTAGAACCCTCTTTTCTGAGTGTAATTTAAATAAGCATGGAGAGCGGTGTCTCCAATAAGAAGAGAGGCGTCAACTTTTTCCTCCTCAAACATTTCAAACTCACCGTCGATAAATATAGGACTTAAATCTTTCTCTCTAAAAATAATCTGCAGTAAGCGACGGGAGGTAGCTGAAGCTCTGGTTAAAGAAACCACTTTTTTATCCAAATTTTCTAAAGGATAACGACTAACAAGAACAACGCTTTTCACCTCTCCCTCTGAACCAATACAGATATTCTCTAAAGCAAGAAGCTTTTCTTGGTTCTCTAAATAAAAAACGGAAGAAACGGGGCCTATATCTATTTCCCCTTTAAGGAGTGCCTTGTTCACTTCAGTAGGTGTGCTTAAAAAGACCTCCTCTACACCAAAGTAAGCAAGTCCCATTCTTAAAGGCAGAGTATTCAAATAGCAAATGTCTCCAATTTTAAGGTCAAGCTGCATAGCTTCTCACCGGACGATAAAATGTATCTCTTTCTATAGGCACCAGTCCCGCCTCCTTGATAACTTTTATCACTTCCTTCACAGAGAGGCCTCTCTTCTCAGGAGAACCAGCCGCATGCATAATTATTTCCCTTTTGATAGTGCCGTCTATATCATCCGCTCCAAAATGAAGCGCTAATTGAGCCACGCCAACCCCAGCCGTGACCCAATAGGCCTTGATGTGAGGGAAGTTATCAAGAAAAATGCGGCTCAAAGCAAATATTCTCAAATCCTCTACACAGGTAGTAGGAGGCTTCTTTATCTCCGTTTTCCAAGGCTGGAATTTCAGAGGAATAAAGGCCAGAAAACCGCCACTTTTATCTTGAGCCTTCCTCAGAATATCAAGATGCTCAACAATTTCTTCCCTCGTCTCAAAATGACCGAAAAGCATAGTGGCATTCGTTTTAAACCCCATACAATGAGCAAGTTGATGAATCTCAACCCACTTTTCACCCGAAAGCTTTTTTACTCCCAATAAATCTCTCACCCTCCGACTAAAAATTTCTGCCCCGCCACCAGGCAGAAACCTAACTCCCGCTTCCCAAATTTTCTTTAAAACTTCTGCATGAGAAAGCCCACTAATTTGAGAAAAATAATCCACCTCCACAGCTGTAAAAGCTTTCAGGATTAGGTGAGGACACTTTTCCTTTATCGAATTTGCCACTTGAAGATAGTAATCGAAGGGAAGCTCTGGATGGAGCCCATTGACGATATGAACCTCAGTTATGCCACTCTTCTGAGCTTCCTTCACTCTCTTTAAAGCCTCTTCTAAAGATAAAGTATATGCTCCCTCCTCACCTCTCTTCTTTCGGTAAGAGCAGAAACGGCAACCAGAAACGCATATGTTGGTGAGGTTCAAGTGAAGATTGCGGTTGAAAAATACTTTCCGGCCAAACTTCCGCTCTTTGATTTTTCGAGCCAGCAAACCGAGCTCAAGTAGGTCAGGATAATCAAATAAGTAAAGAGTCTCCTCGGTGCTTATTCTTCCTCCGCTTTCCACCTTTTCTTTTATCTCTCTAAATTCCACCTAAACCTCTATCCACTCCAGCGAAGTGAATCTTCCGATAATCCCTTTTTCAACTCCTCTTTTTAATAAAACTTCAACCGCTTTTTTGCCCCTTTCTCCCAGGTCAAGAGTCCACTCGTTTACATACATTCCCACAAACTTATCCGCTTCACTTTCCTCTAAACCCCTGCTAAAACTCAGAGCATACTTAAGTGCTTCTCTCCGATGTGAAAGCGAATACTTAATGCTTTCCTTGACAAGTAAAGCTACTTCCCTAACCTTCTCCCCTAGATCCTTCCTTATTGCATTTCCTCCCAAAGGAAGAGATAAACTGGCCTCCTCCAACCACCATTCGCCGAGGTCTACTATCTTCTCCAAATTTTCCTGAGCATAAGTTAATTGCCCTTCGTGGATGATGAGACCTGCATCCACATCTCCCCTCTTCACAGCAGGAATGATTTCATCAAAATTAATGAAGACAGGTTGGAAATCGGAGAGATAAAGCTTCAGGACAAGATAAGCAGTGGTTAATCTCCCGGGAACAGCGATTCTTTTCCCCTCCAAGCTCTTCATTCTTTTCCCTGCCACCACAATAGGACCGTACGCATCACCTACACTCGACCCACAGGTTAAAAGAGCGTATCTCTCGGAAATATAAGGATATGCATGGAAAGAAATCGCAGTGACCTCGTATGTTCCTTTCAAAGCTTCCTGATTAAGGCTTTCAATATCCTTTAAAATATGCTCGAACTCAAAGCCATCCGCAGGGATTTTTCCCTTTGCCAAAGCGTAAAACATAAAAGCATCATCAGCATCGGGACTATGCGCTACCCTCACTAACACTTAAGTTTCCCTCCTTTCCCAATCCTACACTCCTCATCAAAGTTTCTTTCAAAGTCTCAAAATCTTTTTCTAAAGGTTTTGATTCCTCGAGATAAAGCCAGCGAATAATGAGCTGGCTAATTGCCCCTACCCAAATCCAGGAAACAACTTCAGTATCAAGGGGCGGGGTTTTTCCTTGAGAGACTGCCTTATCCAAAAGCTCTTTTATAAGGGCAGCAAATCTAGTGTAAATAGCAAACCTTTTCTTCTCAAAGACCGACCCTGAACCAACTGCCTCTACTAAAAGAAACTTCGCCAGGGTTCGATATTTGGTAAAAACATGCATTCCTTTCCACAGCGCCTTTTCAATCTGCTCCACCACATCATCTGACTCCTCCACTTCCTTCTCCACTTTATCAAAAAGTATGGCTGTCATCTCATCGATGAGAGTCAGGAAGAGCTCTTTTTTGCTAGGGAAATGAAAGTAAAAACCGCCCTTGGAAGTCTCAGATTTCTCCACAATATCATCGACATTAGTAGCGTGATAGCCTTTTTCTGAAAAAACTTTTAAAGCAGCTTTTAAAATTTTTTCTTTTGTTTTTCCCTTCTTATCTGCCATTTTTCTACTATTTATAGACCGACTAGTCGGTTCAAACGAATTATAATTTCTCTCCTCTTCAAAATCAACTTTTTTCTAAAGCGGGGTTAAACGTTTTAAAGTTTGCTCACTTTAAAAAAAGCTTTCTTTCACCAAAAAGGAAGGTGAGTACAGAAAGAAGAATTAAAAAGATGCCAAATTCAACAAAGTAAAGGGAAGGTGAATCTTTTTGCGGAGAGAGAAAGTAAAAAATTATTGAGGTAAAGGCAATAGTTGAACCAAATGTTGCTCCCCACCCCACAAACTGCCTAATCCAGCCGGAGGAAACCAAAGAAACGAGGAAGAGAAAAGCTATAACCGCAGTTAAAGTTGATAAAACATGCCAGTGCCCAACAGCAAAAGTTCTTTCCACAGAAAAAGGAAGCTCTCTCACCCTCTCCAAATTGATGGCCACATAAATTCCAGGAATAGTAACGAAAAAATTCACACTAATAAGATGAAAAAATATCCCAAAATAAGGAGCATCCCGAGCATAATTTTTCAATCCCCATAAAGCGACTATAAATGCTGGAAGAAGGAGAAAGAAAGCTCC
>Ga0180901_1067_pt1 | contig 10877 bp, 5 predicted proteins | sample Deesub1362A_J573_FD_124299 | JGI IMG/M metagenome (GOLD analysis project Ga0180901, IMG submission 124299) | Unclassified bacterium JdFR-66
ATTTTTCTTGTTTTTTTAGAGAATCTTTTGGCTTTGAGGTTAGTCTTTAGTTTTTTAGGTGTCTCCCCATCTAATTTCCTGGTTAATGCTGTTTACATTCTTACTTCGCCCTTCGTGAGCTTCATAAATTTAAACTTTCCTTCCCTTTCCATACCTGCTGAGAATTCGCTTTTTGAGGGGGGGACAGTCATCTCTTTCTTTATTTTCTACGGGCTGCATTACGCACTCTCGCAGCTAAAGGAGAAATTTCGCACATCTTGAAAGGTCTTATCGGATATTTTATTTTTTTCAGGGGAGGTGTTGGCAATGGCAGGAACACGCGCTCTTTTAGTTATTGATATGTTAAATGATTTTGTAAAAGAGAGGGGAACACTGGTTGTGCCGGGGGCAAATGAGAGACTTCCTCAATTTAAAAAAAGGATAGACGAAGCAAGGGAAAAAGGTGAAATTGTTATCTATGTTTGTGACAATCATCGTCCTGATGACCCTGAGTTCGAAAAATGGCCACCTCACTGTATAGAGGGAACTTGGGGAGCTGAAGTCGTCGATGAGTTAAACCCTCAAGAAAGTGATTTTAAAGTGCGCAAGAGGAGATATTCTGCTTTTTTTGGGACGGACTTAGATCTTTTGTTGAAAGAACTCGGGGTAGAAACGCTTGTTTTAACAGGTTTAGTGACAAATATATGCGTAATGTGCACTGCCATTGATGCAGCTATGAGAGGTTATAAGCTTGAAGTAGTGAAAGACTGTGTGGTCGCTTTGGATGAGGAGATGAACAAATTTGCTTTAAAAGAAATGGAGGAAGTATTAGGAGCAAAAATAGTCTAGGTAGTATTTGGAGGAAATAAATTGTATTTAAAGCTGCTCAGCGTAAGAGGTTTCAAATCCTTTGCCGAAAAAACAGTTCTGCATTTTGAACCGGGGATAAGCGTTATTATAGGACCAAATGGAAGCGGAAAGAGTAATCTCGTGGATGCTATCCTCTGGGCGCTGGGGGAGCAAAGCCCTCGTTCTTTAAGAGGCGAAAGCATGGGAGATATTATCTTTTCCGGAAGTCCTCACCGCCCTCCTTTAGGTATGGCAGAAGCAACTCTTGTTTTTGATAACTCTGATGGTTTTCTACCGCTGGATTATACGGAAGTTTCCGTTACAAGAAGACTTTTTCGAAGTGGGGAGTCTCAATACCTTTTAAATGGAGAAGTATGCCGTTTGTTGGATATACAGGAACTTCTTTCTGATGCTTGTCTGGGTCAGAGACTTCACACTGTGGTCACGCAGGGAGAATTGGAGGAGCTGATAAATGGACGACCGGAAGAGCGGAGAGCATTGATTGAAGAAGTGGCTGGGGTTCATAAACATCGGAAGAGGAGAGAAAGAGTTATTCGAAAAATGGAGAACTTGGAAGAGACTCTAAATGAAATACGAGATTTTCTAAATGATTTAGAGGCTAGGATTAGGCCTGTGAAGAAGCAGGTAAAGATGGCTAGAGAGTATAAAGAACTAAGTGAGCAGCTTCGAGAACTTTCCTTAAATCTTATTGCGTTTGAATTGAAGAAGGCAAAGAGGAGATGGCAGAGCATAGAAGAGGAAGAGAGGAAGCTGAAAGAAAAGGAAAAAGTCCTTGTAGAGAAGCTGGGAGAGGTGAGGGAGGGGATAGTTCGCTGTCGAGAAGAGATGGGGAGCAAGGGAATTGCTGCTACGGATGTGGGTGAGATAAAGGAAAGATTTCAAAAAGTGGCGGAGAAAATAAGCGGAAGCCTCAGGGTGCTTGAGGAAAAAGGCCGAAATTTAGTGGAGAAAGTCTCTGAGATAAGGCGGAAGATATATCGTTTAGAAAGGCAGCGGGAGGAGAAAAGAGAAAGAATTTCAGAGTTTGAAGAGGAAAGGAAAGCTTTAGAAGCACAATTAGCTGACCTTCATCATTCACTTAAAGACGCCCGTTTAAAAAGCGAAAAGGCAAAGAAGGAAAAGTTAAAACAGGCAGGGGAGTTAAGAAAGATAGAAGAAGCGCTTTCAAAAGCGGAGAAGGAAAGAGGAAGAATCCAGAGAAGAAATTTTGAGCTGAAAGAGGAGCTCGGAGAGGCAAAGTCAAATCACTTTTTGCTCCAAAGGGAGCTCGAAAGATTGGGAAAGAGACTCAAGGAAATAAAATCTTTGCAAACCAAGTTTTTAGAGGAAGAAGAGGAAGAAAAGCGTATTTTTAAAGAGTGCTCAAACTCTTTAAAACAGCTGGAAAGAGAGTTTGAAAAAGCAAAAGCAGACTTTGATGAGCTGGAGAACAGGATAGAAGCTTTAAACCAGGAAACAAGCAATTCTCTTTCTGAAAAAGCTTTTCTGGAGAACCTTCTTTCTTCCTTTCCTTTTTCGAATGAAGTTACTTTAAAGGATAAGATTGAGGTGAAGAAGGGATATGAAAAGGCAGTTGAGGCGTTTTTAGGGAACCACCTCTTCTCTTTTCTTCAGGAAAAGGAAGCAGATATTTCAAAAATTAAATCAAGTGAGGAAGGAAAAAGCTTTTTTTGCTCCTTTCTCGTTCAGAAAAAGCGCGAAGTTACTCCTGATAAACCCACTCTTTCTCAATTTGTAAAAACGGAGAGAGAAGAAATCCGCACCCTTTTCTCCAAAGTCTTTTTAGTAGGCGGCTTGAAGGAAGCAGTTCGCTATGCTAAGGAATGGCCTCATTTTTCCTTTGTGACTAAGGAAGGTGCTTTGGTAAAAGGTTGTTTTATAGATTTTCCTTCTAAAGAAAACGTTCTGGTTAGGAGAGCTGAACTTAGAGAAGTGGAAGAGAAGATAAAGAAGCTTGAAAAGGATTCTTCAGAGCTTTTAAGGCAGAAGAAGAGTTCTCAAAATTGGCTTAACCGTTTGAGGAGAAAGATAGGAGAAGTTAAAGGAGTGCAGGAGGAAAAAAAGAGCACCCTTTCTTATTTAGAGGAGAAGAAAAAGAGGCTTTTTGAAGAAGAAAAGGAAGTGGAGGGGAAAAGAGCAGAGGCGGAGAAAAAAATAGAGAGCATTTCGCAGCGTATAGAAAATTTTTCTAATGAGATGAAAAAGATTGATGAGATGGAGGAAAAAATCTTAAAGGAGATAAAAAAACTCAGTGAAGAAGTGGTAAAAGCTCGCAAAGAATATCGCAGATGCGAGGAGCAGGAGAGAAATAACGCTGAAGAAGTGGGAATTTTGCAGCTCAGAATCACTTCTTTGATTGAGAAAAACAACCTCCTCCGCAGGGAAGAGCAGATTTTGAGAAACGAAGCGGATGAAATAGAGAAGCAGCTTGAGGTGGAGAGTAAAGTTGTCGAAGCCTTGGAAGAACTTAAGGATAGAATTGAACCTTTGCACAATACTTATGTGATGGTTCTTTCAGCAATTGAAGAGAGAATGAACTTTCTAGATGAGCTTCGGGCAACTGAGAAAACAGCCTTTAGTGCTTTGCGAAAGAAGCTAGAAGATGCTCAAGAGGAAGAAATAAAGCTGCAGAAGGAACTGGACGAATTGAAGGAAAACTTACCTCGCTTGAATGAGGAAAGGGGAAAGCTAAAGGAAAGAGTGAGCAACTTGTCGCGGGAAGCGTTTGAGGAGTGGCAAGTTCCTCTGGAAACTCTGGCGAGAAATTATCCAAATCGTGAATTTGTAAAGGCCGAACTTGTAAAGGAAATTGAGAAAATTAAAAGGAAGTTGGGCAGGTTGGGGGGGATAAATCCACTGGCGGAGAAAGAATACAGTGAACTTATGAGACAAAAGGAAGAAATTGAAAGACAGTTGCACGATATTTTAAAAACTCGCCAGCTTGTAGAAAGAGTAATGATATCAGTTGATAAGAAGATTAAGGAGAGGTTTTTGAAAACTTTTGAAAAGACAAACAAAAACTTTAAGGGGATATTTAGTGAGCTTTTTCCTCAAGGCAAAGCTGAGCTTGTTTTATCAGGCAAAAATCCCTTGGAGTCAGGGGTTGAGATTGTAGCCCAGCCTCAGGGAAAAAATTTGAGGAGGCTTTCACTTCTCTCCGGCGGAGAGAGAGCTTTGGTAGCTTTAAGTCTGCTTTTTTCCTTCCATCGCACTCTTCCCAGCCCTCTCTATGTATTTGATGAAGTGGAACCAGCACTTGATAGTGCCAACTTAAAAAGATTTATTAAATTTTTGAAGATGATGAGAGATGAGGCTCAAGTAATCATCATTACTCACCAACGAAGCACTATGGAAGTTGGAGATGTCCTCTATGGAGTGACAATAGGCTCTGATGGAGTCTCACAAGTTTACACTCAGCGGATGAGAGAGGAAGCAAAAGGTGCTTAAGGTTCTTAAAGAAAAACTGGCTCGCACGAGAAATGTCTTAAAAGGTGGGGCTTCTTCCCTTATGGAAAGAGTTCGAGGCTTGCCTGAGGATTTTTATGAAGAACTTGAAGAAATGCTTATTCAGGCTGATTTAGGTGTGGAAATTACCCAGGAAATTATTTCGAGCTTCCGAAAACAAAAGATGAAAAGGGACGAAGTAGTTCCTTTCTTGAAGAAAATCTTTTTGAAGATATTGGATAAGCCCCTTCCGCCTCTTCTTTCTGGAGAACCTGATGTGTATCTCATTGTTGGTGTTAATGGGACAGGCAAAACAACGACTGTGGCAAAGTTAGCTTATTTTTTCAAGCGTCAGGGAGAAAATCCCATTTTGGTAGCGGCGGATACATTCAGAGCTGCTGCTATTGAACAGTTGATTATATGGGGTGAGAGATTGGAAGCTCCTGTAATAAAGCAGGAGAGGGGAGCTGATGCTGCTTCTGTAGTTTATGATGCTGTAGTTTCAGCACAGAGCGGAGAAAATAAGTTGGTAATTGCTGATACTGCGGGAAGGATTCATACCAGGGAAGACCTAATGAGGGAATTGCAAAAGATAAAGAGGGTGGCTCAAAAAGCTTCCGCTTCTGCCCGAGTAGTGACCCTTCTTGTTCTCGATGCAACTTTTGGACAAAATGCTCTTTCTCAAGCGAGTGAATTCACTCAATCACTTGAGCTAGATGGAGTTATTCTTACTAAACTCGATGGAAGTGCGAAAGGCGGTTCTGCCATTCCTATCGTAAAAAAGCTTGACATTCCCATCTGGTTCATTGGATATGGAGAGAAGGTTGAAGATTTCTCCCTTTTTTCTCCTCAGGAATTTGTTGATGCCCTTTTGGCTTAACCGCTCCAGAGTTTTTGGGCCACGTTTCTCACTTCTGGATCTTTGTCTCTAGTGGCTTTCTTAATAATTTCTCTTGCTTCCTCCGTGTTGATTTGAGAAAGTGCCATCAGGCAAGTGATGCGGAGTTCTTGAGGTCTGATTGGTCTTCCTAGGAATTTCTTTTCATGAAAAACGCGGGAAAGAATTTGTACAGCGGAAGGACCACCAATTTCTCCTAGAGCAAGAGCAGCTTCTCTTTGCACCATCAAAGGTGCTTCTCTATTTTGCAAAATTTTTTGAGCGTGAGAAAGAGCAATTTTAGCCTTGAACATCCCTGCCAATCTAAAAGCCTGAGCCATTACTGAGAGGTCAGCGTCTTTAAGGAGGGTATCAATTATTTCTTCTGGTGGAGAAAGCTCTTCAAGCAGCTTAGCTGCTCTCAATCTCACTTGAGTATCGGGATGAAGTAAAAATGGCTTTAAAGGACTGATTGAATCTGGGGGAAAGCTTTGAGCTTCTTCCAGTAGAGGTATGACTGACTTTGAAGAGGTGATTTTGGAAAACAAGTTCCAGAAAAGGACTTTATTTTCACTGGCGATAGTTTTTATGGCTATCAAGAGTCTTCTTTTAGCCTCTTCATCAGAAACTTCACCCAGAGTTTCGATTAGACTTGGGAGGACTATTTGTGGCATCTTGACTATGTTTTCCAGTGCTTTCTTTGAAACCTCTTCATTTCTGGAAAGGAGATCGCTTAAGAGAGATTCAGTTAAATTTTTACTCTCTTTTTCAAGCTCTGTTTTTAACTTCGCAGGAAGTGACTGAGTAGCTTTTTCATATATTTTTGATGTAAGGTGATGCTTTCCGTGGCTGGAGAGAGTGGAGAGGTAATCGAGGAGAAGGTTTAGACGGGAGCGAGACTGAGCAATTTCAATGATTCTTTCCCCTACAGAAGTAGCCATAGCCTCATCATCAATAGTACTCTCCAACGAGGTGGTGATAACCTTTTCTAGCTCTCGAGCTTTATTTGTAGGTGCACTGAGAAGCGCTAGGAAAAGTTTACTTAAAGCGTCTTCTGCTTTCTTTTTTTCGCCTTTTTCTATGAGTTGTTTAATAGTAAGAGCGAACTTTGTAGCAATGTCTACTTCCTTTTTTTGCTCTCTCTTTTCTGGTTTAGAGGGCTTAAGTGGAACCTTTTTTGCAGAAGGCTTGGAGACTTTTTCTTTTTCAGACTGGAGAAATTTTTTATCTTTTAAGATGCTTTTCAGTTTTTCTAAGATTTCTTTTCTCTTTTTTTCTCTTTCGGGGTCTTCCTCTTTCACTCGAGAGAGTTTCTCTATCACTTCTGGCGTTACTGTTTGGGAAAGTTTTTGCCATCCTTCAGGCGAGGAAGCATTGAGAATAAGAGGCTCGAGACTTTCCCAGTCGAATTCTTTCAATTTCTCTTCTAGTTCTTGTTGCTCATCTAAAGGGGCGGCCTGCATTGCTGCAGGAGGAGCTAAAGTGGGAGGGAAGGGCGTTGTTTCTGGAGGAGTAGTTCCTGCTGGCACGTAGAGCTTTTCGTTAACCTCAATTTGAGTAAGCTTTGCCTTTTCTAATTCTTCTTCAAATTCTTGTTTGTCTTTGGAGAAAAGCAAAAGAAATTTTTTGAGCTCTTCGGGTGTTACTCCTTCATGAAAAGTAACACTGTTAATATCGTACTCAATAAAGAGGTTTAAAAGGGAAGTGAGGTATGTTTTGCCTTTCATTTCAATTCTTTCTCCATTTACAAGGAGTCTCTTCTCAGTTTCACTAATAGTGAGAGAGTCTCTTTTTTGCAAAAGAGCTTTTAATTCAGAGAGAGCTTTTTGCACATTCTGTTCAATGAGAGAACTGGTTGGAGGATAAAGCTGAAGATTGGTAAGGGCTGCTCGAAAGGCTCTTAAAAAATCATAAAACTTATCCCATTCTTCTTCCTCTAGGAGGACTTCTTTGGTAATGGGTTTTTCTTGCAAGAGATTTTGGTAGTGCTGGGCTTTTTCTGAAAGTCCAGCGTGTGAGAAGTGATAGACAAGAATCGGGGCACCACCCACGGGATTTGCAGAAAAGATTTCTTCTAATGCTTCAGCAAGGGCTTTATGAAACTCCCTTTTCTTTTCTTCAGGGAGTGAAGAGTAGATTTCTTCCCTGAAGGTATCAGCCGAGAAAACCAGTTTATCTCCTAATTCTTCAACTACACCTTCCCTTCTTGCCTTGTCTACAGCTTCCCAAACCTTGCCTTCATTCTCTCCAAGCATTTTAGCGAGAGTAGGGACGTCTATCTCAATACCTGAGGCGGAAGCCTCTTCTATCACTTTTCTGACTTCCTCATCTAGTCGTGAAATTCTCTTTTCCAGTGCCTCTTTCAAGGTAAGGGAAAGTGACTGGGGATGAATTTCTTCTACTCTATAAGCGCCTTCGGTATAGAAAATCTTTCCTTCTTCATAAAGAAGGCGAATTACTTCTTCGAGGAGAAGTGGAATCCCTCGAGAGGTTCGATGTAATGCCTCCACAAAGCTGGGTCGAAATGTGTTTTTGGGAAAGAAACTTTCAACTAGCTGGACAATATGCTCATAGGTAAGGGGCTTAAGGTTAATAATTTTTGGTTCTTTCTCCTTAAAATATTTGTTAAATGGAGTTTCAGGTTTAAGTTCTTTGGGATCAATGGCGTGGACTATTAAAATGGGAGAATTTTTTACATTTTCATCCTGGAATATTTGCAGGCTTTTTTCGTCTATAAATTCTACTTCATCAAAAAGGAAAATGGCTGGTTTTTCGAGAGAGAGAATTGCCTTTTTAAAATCGTCTTCGGTGGGAATGGAAAAACCGTCTTTTAAAGCTAGAAGATAGGAGGGATATGAAAGCAGTTCTTTAATTTTTAAAGGTGCATTTTCAAAAACATCCTTTTTTGCAGAAAAAAAAGCGTCAGTAAGGTAGTAAAAAGGGAACTCCACTTCGCTTTCTTTCCCCAAAGCTTTAAAGGTTAAGTTCCCTGCGCTCATTTTCTTCATCTCTTCAAGTAGTCTGGATTTTCCGAGTCCTGCCTCTCCTGAAATGAATATTTCCTCAAGACCTTTCTTTTCCTTTACATTTGCTAAACTTTCTTTAAAAGCGGAGATTGCTTCTTCCTGATTTACGTAGATGGGGAAGGTAGGAGGGATAGGAGGGATTTCAATTTTTTGGTAAACGGAGGCTCTATCTCTACCTTTTTCTTTAGAGACGTAAAGAGCTTTATCAGCTTTTTCAATTAAGCTGGTGGCGTCTTCAGCATCTTCAGGGAAAGTAGCTACCCCAATACTTAAAGTCACTTTCACATCAGGATTTTCTTCTAATTTAAATTCGCGAGCTATTTTTACCATTTCAATAGCGATAGAAAGAGCTTTGTTTTTTGTGGAGTTTGGAAGGACAGCTGCGAATTCATCTCCTGCATATCGAATTGGAAAGTCTTCTTCACGTAGCGCTTTTCGGATTAAATTTGCCACTTCAGCTAAGACTTTATCTCCTATAAGATGACCGAAGGTATCATTTATGTTTTTAAACTTATCTACATCTATCATAAAGAGAGAAAGTGGAGCGTTATTTTTCTTCGCTTCTTTAATTTTTTGGGGGAGAAGTCTTTTGAAAAAGCGGCGATTGTAAAGCCCAGTGAGTTCATCTGTCCAGGCTAAGAGAGCCAACTCCTTTTCGCTAATGTCTAAACTTTCAACAATTTGACTAGAAAATGTCTCTGTATTCATTATTCAGAAATTATATCTCTTTGCTCTGTGTCAGCCAAGTTAATCGGCCAAATCAGTTTTCCAATTTTAAGAGGTGTATCAGAGGGATGGGAGTAGTTTTTTAATGGCGGGAAACTCGCAAAATTTCCTCTAAGGAAGTGAGACCATTTTTAACTTTTTCTGCTCCATCTTGAAGTAAGGTGGTCATGCCTTCTTCCTGAGCAACTTTGCCAATTTCTTCAGCTGTCTTTTTCGCTAAAGCAAGTCGAGCTATTTGTGGCGTTATAATCATAAGTTCAAAGAGACCTACTCTTCCAAAGTAACCTGTTCCTCCGCAGTAGTTACATCCCTTTGCCCGGTGAATGACAGGACATTCTTCTTTGCTGATAGGGAGCTTGAGAAGCTTTAAAGTCTCCTCTTCCGGTTCGTACGCTTCTTTACACTCCGGACAGAGTTTTCGAGCTAAGCGCTGCGAAAGAATTGCGTTAATTGAAGAAGTGACTAGGTAAGGTTCAATTCCCATATCCATAAGTCTAGCTAAAGCGCTAGGAGCATCATTTGTGTGGAGGGTAGAAAGGACGAGATGTCCGGTGAGAGATGCTCTAATAGCAATTTCAGCTGTTTCCACATCTCTTATTTCACCTACCATGATAATGTCAGGATCAGCTCGCAGAATTGTTCTTAAACCTGAACTGAAGGTTAAGCCAGTTTTTGGATTAATAGACATTTGAATGATTCCGGGGAGATGATACTCTACAGGGTCTTCAATTGTTATCACTTTCTTTTCCGGGGTAGCAATGACTTTGAGAGTAGCGTATAGAGTTGTTGTTTTCCCGCTTCCAGTTGGTCCTGTAACCAGGATAGCTCCAGTTGGTTTCATAGCAAGGGAAAGGTATTTTTTCAAAATATGAGGAGGCATTCCCAGCTCTCCAAGTTCAATGAGAGATTCATCGCGATATAAAAGCCTCAAGGAAACACTTTCTCCTAAAACTGAGGGAAGAACTGAGACTCTCACATCAACTCTTTTGCCCTCATTTTTTATCTGGAAGCTTCCATCTTGCGGCTTTCTTCTTTCGGCGATATTTAAGTTGGACATTACCTTTATTCGACTCACAATAGCGTAAATATCTTTTTTAGGAAGTCTCATTATCTCTTGAAGAACGCCGTCGATGCGATACCGCACCAAAACATCTTTTTCTTGAGGTTCGATGTGAATATCGCTTGCTCTTCGAGAAAGAGCATCAGCGATTATTTTATTTACTGTTTTGGAAGCAGCTGACTGACTAATGGTAGGAAGTACTTCTTCATCTCTTTCTTCGACTGTTTCCAAAGTTACTTCTTCTGAAGGAAGGTATCTTTCAATTGCTTCACGAATGCATGAAGCTTCGGCCACCACTGGAACGATGTTTAATCCTGTTATCATTTGAAGGTTGTCAAGTGAAATTACGTCAAGCGGATTGCTCACAGCTACCAGAAGGCTTTCCTCATCTAAAGATATAGGAATGACGTTGTATTTCATAGCAAGTTTTCTGGGTATAAGAGCTGCAGCTTGAGTTTCTATAGGGTAGTTCTTGAGGTCAATGAAAGGCAGGTTCTTTTGTTTTGCCAGAGCTTCAGCTAAATCCCTTTCAGTAATTGCCCCGTTCTTTACTAGGACCTCTCCCAGAGGCTCATCCTTCTCCAGGGATTCTTTCAAAGCAGCCTCAAGCTGTTTTTGGGAAATAAAGTTTGCCTTAAGGAGTATTTGTCCTAGCTTGTAAGGAGCATCTTTTTCTATCTTTCTCTTTTTTCTTACCATTCTATCTCTCTAAAACGGCTTTTTTTAGAAAAACTTTATTCCTTTTTGAGGATTAAGTAAAGTTAAGAAAAGACAGCCTAAATACTCAGATTAAAGATAGTGTAAAAGTTTAGTAGGCAAGAGGTTGAAAAAGTGAGAGACCTCCTTTAAAAATCTCTGACATAAGAAAAAAATCTAAAGAAAGGAGATCTCTCTA
>Ga0180901_1130_pt1 | contig 10835 bp, 8 predicted proteins | sample Deesub1362A_J573_FD_124299 | JGI IMG/M metagenome (GOLD analysis project Ga0180901, IMG submission 124299) | Unclassified bacterium JdFR-66
CTCCAAATCTTTTTCCGGGACTTTTATTTCATCTGGTACATCTATCGAAACAGTTCTCATATACACAAAGTATTTTCAAAGCTTTAAATCACTTTCGTCTCATAACTCTCCTTACACTGTTTTCAACTCTTAAAGTCCATTCATCTCCTCTCTCCCTTCTCCAGTCGTAGAAGAGGTAGCCTACACAACCTACGAAGGTTGTAGCAGAAATCATCAAGCCAACCTCGAACCAGTCCTGAGGCTTGTATCTGATTGTGATTTCGAGATTGCCAGTCTCGTTGATCCAGAAGCCGTTTATGACTGAGTATAAGGGAATTGATTTGACTGTTTCAACTTTCCTGCCGTCCTTGTAGACTCTCGCTTCCCACAAGGGGTCGTATGCTTCGGCGAAGGAGAGCATGAAGGGTTTTGTTGCGTTTACCTTGACTTTCCAGAGGGTTGGATTGATTTTTTCGTATGAGATAACTTTGGCGGGGTTTTCTTTAACTTCGAAGAGCTGGTCAATAGTTTGGTTTGTTTCAGTTGAGTAAAGCCAGAGAACATCGAGTTTTGCGTTATCGCTCAGAGGCTTAATTTCAAGTCTGTATGTCCCTCTTTCAAGGTGGAACATCGGCGTATAAGTAAAGTTTGATGAGCTTGCATTAAGCCTGAAAGTGATGTTGCCAATTGAGATTTCAAAGCTTCCAATACCTTTGAGAGCAAGCTTATAGGTTCCGTTTTTGATGATTTCTATGTCCTGCCAAGCTTTGCCGTTTTTGTTTAATGTTAATAACTCGCCGTTACTTGCGTTGATGTTTCTGGCTATTTCAGCGTTGGATCTGTAGAGGTCTGATTCTGCTTCGAAGAGGTAGATTACTGTTTTGTTCTGGAGGAGTTTTTCTACTTCTTTTTGAGCTTTGTAGTATTCTTTTTCTGGGATTAAAGCAAGAATATTAATAGCATTACTCCCTTTAATATTTTCTATTTCGAGAGTATATTTACCATTAGTCAAATAAATTTCTCCTAGTTTTACCCAAACAAACTCAGCTTTTACATCTTCTCTAGTATCTATCGTTTTTGACAAATTGGCTAAGTTAATTTTCATTTCTCCACCTTTAGGATTTCTAAGGACTCTCGCGAAGAGATAGTATTTATTATTTTCCTCAACATTTACTGGAATCTCCAAGTCGTCTCTTTCTGTTGCGAAAATAAAACCATAACTTAGGTTATAGCCAAATTCCCATTTGTGGTTTGGAATTGTATTAATGAACGGAGACCATGCTCCGTGATGAGGATCTGACAAATAAGCTTTTGACCATTTTTTACCATGAGAGTCATAGTGATTAGTATATTTTGTAGGAATAATTAAGTATTTTTCAGGGACGTAGTGAATAACTAAATCAAATATATTTTTTTCATTTGTAAAACTTATTTTCGGAGAGCCCTCAATAACGCTATTGTACATCCTCATGTAGTCACAAGGTATAGCAGAAATGTTTTCTCTATGACTCACTATACTCTCTAATAGACTCTCTAATAGTTTTAAACCTCCACATACCACCAATATATTATTAGCTGGCGTGATAAAAAATCTGCCAGCATATTTGTTATTTTCAAATATATATATTGTATTATTTGAGAGTTTTAATTTAAAATCATTATCTGAATATATAGTATTTAATAACTGATTTACGTCTACGTTTTTTACATCGTTATGTACAACAATATATTTTACTCCTATGACGCTTAATAATTTGCTCAGACTTTTTGTGTTATTGTTGATTAATAATGAATTATCTACATAACTAAGAGAAAATTTATAAAAGTATTCAAAAGGCATCTCTTTATTATGATAGGTGGGTTTAGCTGACCCATATACAGTTATACCCCATGCATCAAAAACATTTGCACTTTTTTCAATCCACGTTGGTTGTCTTTTTGAATAAAATTCAGGTATCCATATTACTTTAAATAGACCATCTTGTTTTTTTAGCCATTCATTTACGACATGGTACTCAGTAGGAAGATCCACGGAATGCAATGCAGAGTTTATATCACCCGTTAATAGGGGCCATGAAGGAACTATAGTAGAGGTTAATATAAGTATTATAATACTAAAACTATATTTAGCTTTTCTTAGTTTCAACATAATTTCATATACACTTACAGCTAAAAGGACACTCAAAGAGAAACCTATGTAGAACTGATATTTTGGACTGCTAAATGCTCTCCAAATTTGCTCGTGAAATGGTGCATTAAGCACTATCCAGTTTCTTATGGAGAACTCATTTGAAAATAAAAACGCAAAAATGATCAAAATCAGAGCGTAGAACATACTATCTCTCTGGATATACTTTTTCCCGTAATCACGAAGCAATAATGAAAATAAGGCAAATATCCCGGGTAATACTGAGAGTGGGTTGATTATTTTAGATGGGATGGGTGGATTTTTAAACAATACTGGTACCCATATATTCCCTAAACCTCTCATTAAATTTAGGACATTAGCGTATTGAAATCTTACAGAAAATAAATCAGTAGAGAGTGTAGTTACGGTACCAGAAGTAACTTTCATTAAACTTGGGAGAATATAAGTTAGTTTTAACAGAACAAAAATAGATATAAAAAGGATTATAGATATACAATATGTTGCTAGTTTTTTAATAAATTCTTTTACTTCACTCTTGTCAAATAAATCTAATAAAACATTGTATGTAATATAACTTCCTAAAAGTAAAATTATATAAACATAAAATCTTGCCCCAAATCCAATGGTAGAAAACAAAATGGCAGATACAATAGTATATCTCATTTTTTCTTCTCTAATAGATTTTAAAAAGAGAAGAAAAATCAATGGCGCTATGACATATCCATAAACAACCTCTAATCTCATATATCTGGTTACTGTGAAAGCCGGAAAAAAGATATAAAACACACCTGCAATAAATGACGAATACAATATCAACATCTCATTATTATATTCTCTACTCAGAATATATTTACATAATAAAAACATACCAATACCAGCTATACCGTAAAGAATAATATACTCTACAATTATCATTTTTGTAAGATCCAGCTTCAGAAGATGGGCAAATAATACAAATAATTGATGGTAAGAAATTACCAATGGAGCATTGGCTATTCCCAAATGATCCAGCCACCCATAGTTATTTAAATATATTTTTTCAAAATTATCTAAGTATATAGCCCATGTTTCTTGAGTTAAAATATACTGTGCTAAAATTGTATTTCTAAATATTACCAACGAAATCATAAAAAACAAAAATACCATTACTAGCTGTTTATATTCAGACACGGTCATATTAATACCTCACCGTCCATGTACTTTGGTAACTCCAAGTCAAATAACTCTAAGATCATAGGCGTAATATCCATTACTGTAGCCTTGCGTACTTCCTTTTGAATGTCATCTTTTCCATAAATAAACAACATTGCATTATTTCTACTACGAACGGATGCATGGTCTCCAGATTTATCTAAAAATTTAATTTTTGACAAATATTGGTTGTTCAGCAATCTCGAATTTCTTAGGTCCACATCTATTGTTATACCAGATTTTGGCATTATCACAATGTCGGGAGCTTTGCTAATCATATTACCTTCATAAACATCTTCTTTTTTAAAAAATTCTAAGATAGGTCTTTCGGAAGAATCATTAATATCTCTTAAATGATTTATTATTGTGTTTATTATATCCTTTTTATTATCAATAACATCATTAATTCTAATTCCCCCCTGAGAGTAAGGTGGCGGATACACTGCTATAGAATTTGGCAAAACGATATCTAAGATATTATTTGAAGTTTTAATCATATTTATAACTTTTTTATCAAGAATTGGAAGACTTAGAAATTTATTAAATAATGTGTTCAAAAGCTTATAAGACGGTATTTTTGAGTATATCCATATTGGAAGCTTTATATGACTACACTCCTCTTTAAGTTGAAGCAACTTAAGGTCCTTTAGCATACTATTTGGGTAGAATTTATAATTCAGGATGTCAAATCCATGATCAGAAACAATTAAAATTGTTGTTTTGTGTGAATATGTTTCAATAATTTTACCGATAAGATTATCGATTAGTTTAAAGTGATATTTTATCAGTTTAATATCATCAAAACAATAATGAAGGACCCTATCAGACTCATTAAAAAGAATAAATGCAAAATCCCACTCAAATTTTTTCATTAACTTTAATGACAATCTAAACCTATTAATGGCAATTCTATTTAGCTCATCTACTAACTTATATGGATTTTTAATCCTATATTCATACATTTTACGATGATCTATATCTATACAGTAATTTTCTCTGCGTAGAAAATCATAAATTGCTTTGGGGTGGCAGGCTTTTGCGTTTAGTTCTGGAGAATCCATTCCAGATATAAGTACGCCATTAATTTTATTAGCAGGGTAAGACACGGGACAATTTACTACAATAGATTTTAATCCATATTTACCAAGTATGTCCCACACTCTTGGGACTTTTACATCTTTACTTGTGTTAATACTCATTTTTAAAAATTTATCATATTTTGCGAAATCAAATATTCCATGTTTTCCAGGATTAACCCCTGTAGTTATAGATGTCCAAGAAGGACAGGTAAATGGTGGAGCCGTTGCTTGTAATCTACCATACGAGCCTTCATTAAATAGTCTCTTAAACGTTGGTAACTCTCCGATTCCTGCCAAATTTTTAATTAATTCATAATCTGCACCATCCAAGCCAATCACTATCACTTTACCCCAATTTACCATTTAAAGTCACCTCTTTGCAAATATATATCTGTCGCTATGTGATTAACTCTAGCAACATCCATCTTGTGTTTACAAACCCACTAAAATTACTGTATCAAAAAATTCATCATTGAACGGGAGAATTTTTCTCTGTATCACTATTTAGACTGTATGAATTTTTATATTTATTAGAGTTATTTATTATTCAATCTTTATATATTCAACAATCACACTTCCTTCACAAAGTCATTCAAATCAAAGAATTCGTTCAGATTATCTGAACCACCAATGTGAAGAACAATACCAGAGCCATGTTTTGCAATAATCCTCATTTTTTCTTTTTTTATAATTTTTAAAAATCATAATGCACATCTTAAACCATCTACAACTCCTTTTAAATAAGCCTTTGCAATCTTTAACCTCTCCTTGAATGGTTTTTTTGAGCCTAACAAAATTACCCTCAAATAATATAGCGTGAACAACCAGTTAAAGATTAAAATAAAAATCAAAAACTGCCACAACTTTGAATATTTTTTGTGGAATATTATTCTGTTTCTGGCGCTGTAATATGCTCTCCTTTCTGTATGAACATGGAATAATCTTGCCAAATCGCTCTCCTCTTCAGGCGGTGGAATATCATGATAAGCTTTAGCGTTTTTTGTTACACAGACTCTCCAACCTCTCATTTTGGCTCTAAAGGAAAAATCTGCCTCTTCATTGTGTATTGGAAACTCTCGCTGATCAACAAAAAGCAGTTTACCGCTTTCATCATAAAATAACTCTTTTCTAATTAATGCAACGGTTGTGAATGAATCTGTGTCAAATATCTCAGTATCAGGAAGAGGCAAATCTCTTCCATAAAAATAAGTCCTACTCGTCCACATATTAACCCTAGAACCAGCCCACCATATTCGCTTTGGGTCTTTTAGATAATAACATACTGGACAGATTATCCCAATGTCAGCATGACTTAATAAAATATCTACGAGCTTCTGAATGGTATCTTCCTCCAATACCACATCATCTGCACAAACCAAAATGTAACCACCACTTGCATGCCGAATACCCTCGTTCATAGCACCTGAAACGTACATATCTTCATGTCCATTTATTATCTTAGTTTTTTTATTTATATAAATTGTTTCAATTAATTTCTCTATCTGTTTAGCGGAATTTCCCATATCTACAATTATAACTTCTAAATTTTCATATGTTGAATTATCGATTGATTTTAATATCTGTATAAGTGAGTTTTCTCTTTTGTACGTAGGAACTATTATTGAGACTAATAATCCATTCATACTAAATACCTAAACCTACCTTTCCAGCTCACCACTCTTGCCAGATTTCCATCTGTGTATTTCCCGGCTATTTCTACAGATCCATCTTCGCTAAATGAATAAATGACTATAATCTCATCGGCCCAAGTAACACTTTCTAAAGCATTTTCTATTTCTTTTTCAGAGTTATAGCGCAACATAATGACTAAGATAGGCAAGTTACGCAATATTATTCACCCCCAGTAGTATTTTAACGTCCTCTTTTCTTTATAAGATCTAAAAGCCAACTCTACAAGCTGCAAAACTTCAACACCCACAATGCCGTCTGATAGCTTTTTACTTTTAGGATTTTGTATCAAATTTAAAAACTCTTTCAACATATCCCTGATTGTGTTATTAGGAATTATATCAACATCATAATATTTCTGACCTTCCAAAATTGTTATTGTCTGTTTTAATGCATCGACAAATGCCGATTTTTCCGAACCTATTAGGATTGCTTCCCTTCTTTTTGGAGGGGTGATCCAGCTTACTTCTATGTTCAAAACTAAATCGTTTAATCTTCCATTTATAAATGCCACTTCAGGTCCCTTATCTTCACTTCTTCTAAACGATGATCCAACACAGGAAAGTTCAGAAGGTGGTTTATTAAAAAGGTACAAAAATATGTCAAAGGGATGAACTGCCAGATCAAAAATCACATCACGATCGTAAAATACTCTTTCAGTATTAGTCCACCTGAATTTGATTACCCAAGGAGTGCCCAACTCATTGTTTTCGACCAGTGCTTTTAGTTTATTTATCGCATTGTTATACCTAAATATATGCCCGACAAACAAAATTGAATTAGAATCTTTTGCATAATTAACCAATCTCCAACCCTGATCAACATTCATTGCAATTGGTTTTTCAACCAACACGTGTTTTCCTGCCTTTAATAATTTCATAGCAAAATTAAAATGCGTCTCATTAGGTGTACATACACTCACTCCAACAATTTCTGGATCATTAATAAATTTATCGAAATTTTCTACGGTTTTAATACCATATTTGTCCTCAACAAATCCCAGCCTACTTACATCAATGTCACAAGCTACAACTTCAACACCCAAATCAATATACTCCTCAACATGCTTAGTTCCCCAGTATCCTACACCCAACACTCCTATTTTACCATTTATCATAACACCACCTATATATCAATTATTTTTCGCTTCGAATAAATTAAAAACTTCCTCAATTCTTCATTTATGAAATCATTATTACTCTCCAGTTTTAACGGTCTTTTCGAATAGAGTTCCTCAACATCTTTGATAATAGACCTATCAATACCTCTGAACTCCAATCCTTTTTTGTTTACACCAATCATAGACGCTGGGTTACCTGCTACCACCAAAAACGGTGGTATATCACGTATTATCACCGAACCCATACCTATCATGCAATATGCGCCAATAGTAGTATTTTGGTGGATAGTTACTGACAAACCAATATTTGTATCGTTTAAAATGATGGTATGTCCGCCTATTTGACAATTATTGGCCATATTGACGTTATCGAATATATGTGTGTCATGAGAGATATGGCAGTAATCCATTATATAACAGTTCGAGCCGATGTAAGTCAGATGTTCAAGCGGCATGTGAATTGTGATAAATTCTCTAAAAACATTATTTGATCCAATCACTATTTTCTTTTTTGAATGATAATAATTTTTATTTAACTCAAATTTATGCCTCATATGTTGGGGGAACTTCCCAATAGAAATATAGTCAGAAAAATGATTATTATTCCCGATTTCAACATTACCTTCGATAACAACATTATTTCCGAATTTATTATTGTCGCCTATCGCTATATTCCCACTTATGACAACATTATTTCCAAATTCGACATTATGACCTATTTTTACACTCCCGCTTACCACTACATTTTTACCAAATTTTACTCTGTTCCCTATATCTATATCACCATCCTCTATTTTCATTCAACCACCTTGAAAAAGTCCTCTACACAGTCGACAACATACTCAACATCTTCTTTGGTTAAATTCGGATGCATCGGTAAACTTAAAATTTCTTCTGCCCATTTTTCTGCATTGGGGAACATACCCTCATAAAAACCCATTTGCCTATATGGTGGTTGTAGATGGACGGGCAGTGGATAGTGTATCCCACATTCTATTCCTTTCTCTTCCAGGTACCGTTTAAGTTCATCTCTATACTTGGTTCTGATAACATACAGGTGATAAACAGGCTTAATTCTGCTATTCTCTTTTGGTGGTAAAATCAAATCACCAATGCCGTCAAGCTTTTTGTTGTATTTTTTCGCAATTTTTCTCCTTTTTTCGTTCCATTCTTCAAGGTATTTTAGCTGAATCCTACCAATAGCAGCGTTAACAGTGTTCATTCTTGCAGTGTATCCCATATAATCGTGGAGATACAGCTTAGTCTTCGACCTTCCAACGTCTCTGAGTGATTCTATAGTTTCTGCAATTTCATCGTTATTTGTTGTTACCATCCCCCCATCCCCAGCCACAGTCATATTCTTAGAAGGATAAAACGAAAAAGCTGCAGCATCACCAAAAGATCCAATTTTTTTACCTTTATATACTGCTCCATGAGCTTGACAGGCATCTTCTAAAACACCAATATTATTTTTTTCAGCAATCTCCAGAATTGCGTCCAATTCACAAGGATATCCATAAAGATGTACCGGTATAATCGCTTTTACTCTATTTTTGTATTTTTTGACTGTGTTTTCCAATTTTTGAGGATCTATATTGTAAGTCTCCAGAGAGATGTCAACAAAAACGGGTTTTGCACCAACATATGAAATGGCATTAGCTGTAGCGATAAATGTTGCTGGAGTTGTTATAACGTAATCTCCTTCTTTTACCCCCATTGCAATCAAAGATAAGTGTAAAGCAGAAGTTCCACTGTTTACTGCGATAGCATGCTTACTTCCTATGAAATTTGCAAATTCTATTTCAAATTTTTTAACACTTTCACCTTTGAGGAATCGTTCAGTTTTTAGAGCATTTACAGCAGTATTTATCATTTCATCTGTTATTATCGGCTCCATTAGTGGTATTCTCATAAATGTCTTCATATCATCCACCTATTTCCTCATCTTTCTCAACCAGTTCAACTTACCCTCCTACAACCCTTTTAGTTATTCCTCTCATTGCAATCTTCAATCCACAGTTTTTATCTTTTCCTCTTTTTGCAATCAAGCTGAAAAACTTTACCAAATCTCAGCAACATCCACAGCCCCATTTCTGAAAATCTATCGACGGTCTAAACAAATTTTAATTATCTTCTCAAAACGTGGAAATTATTACTGAAACCAGAGAACTACCTTCCTTCACATACCGGATTTATCTACTTAAACTTTTTAGAACTCTCTCAAACTCCTCAGCACTCCTATCCCAGTTAAATTGCTTAGCCCATTCAATAGCGTTTTTGCTTAGTTCTTCTCTTAGCTTGTCATCCTCAAGTACATTTACAATTGCATTCGCCAAAGCCTTAACATCACTATCCTCTACAAGCAGACCATTATAACCATTCTTCACCGAATCTCTAAGCCCAGGAACATCGTAGGCAATTGCCGGAGTTCCACAGGCATTCGCTTCTATAACTGATATACCCCAACCTTCCTTGGTTGAAGCAATTACATAAACCCACGCGGAAGAAAGAATTTCCACCTTTGCTTCTTCATCGACTTCTCCCATAAACATAACAGACTCATCTATCTTCAAACTTATAGCATAGTCTTGAAGATGATCAAACTCTCCTCGTCCAGCTATTACAAGCTCAGCATCAGGTATTCTCTGCTTAACAATGCTGTAGGCTTTTAGTATATGGTCAATCCTTTTGTAGTTCTTTATCCGTCCAAAGTAAACTATTCTTGGTTTCTCAGCTTTCTTACCCAAATGAAAACCCACATCGATTCCATTGGGTATTACACTAACATTCCCTTGAATTCCGAATCTTTTGAGTTCTTCTTTCGTACTCTCTGAAACTGTAACAAATTTGCAGTTTCTATAGATATATGGAATCAATTTCTCTGATAGATATCCTACTGAAGCCAAAGGTAAAGGTAATTCTCTCTTAAATATTTTCCATCCTACGATATGGTGGATAATCGCCACGACAGGTTTTCTTGAATAAAGAGGAGTGAAAAAAGGTACCCCGTTAATACTATCAACAATAACATCATACTCTCTCTTCCTTAACTTCTTGAGATAACTTAAAGTTGCATGTATATAGGTTGTAAATCTTCCGCCAGCTCTAATAACCCCAATCCCATCCAATACCTCTTCTTTTGCACACCCGGGATAGCTTCCACAAAATAATGTTACCTCATGCTTTTTTGCAAGCCTTTTGCCTATTTCGTGGACGTATTTTTCAGCCCCTCCAGCCCACGGATGAGTTATATCCCTCCAGTTAAAAATAAGTATTTTCATCTTTATCTCCCGGATTAATCTACCAGAAATCTTAATGGACTATAGTACAACCTCAACTTCAGCACTGAGAAAAGCATTTCTGGAATAGCCTTTCTGAGCTTCACCTTCGAGCCATATTTGTCCTCCCAACTCACGCCAACTTCAACGATTCTGAATCCTTTCTTTTTGGCAAGATAAAGAAGGTTAACATCGAAGGCAAAGCCGTGAGTATTTATCAATGGAAGAATTTCTTCTATAACCTTTCTTCTGAAAATCTTCGCTCCGCATTGGGTGTCTCTGTATGGTAGTAAGAAAAGAACCCTTACGAGAATATTGAAGCATTTACTTAGCACCTTTCTTGAGAATGG
>Ga0180901_1157_pt1 | contig 10785 bp, 7 predicted proteins | sample Deesub1362A_J573_FD_124299 | JGI IMG/M metagenome (GOLD analysis project Ga0180901, IMG submission 124299) | Unclassified bacterium JdFR-66
AAGTTTCACTCTTCTTTCTTTTGTATCCCTTCTTTTCTAATATCTTGAGAAGTCTAGCCAGTTCAAAACCTATTTTATCAGAAAACCTCAACTTTTTCCTGCGCAAGGGGAATCGCAAAAGATAAGCTAAAAGGGGAAGCATTAGAAGAATGAAAAGATAAAAGAAGGAAAAACTAACCTGGAAATTATATTTTCTTAAAAACGAAAGAAGAGAAGAGAACTTTTTTAAGAAGGCTTTTAAAGAAGGGTTCTTTTCCCGAGAAGGCAGCTCAAAACCAGGTGTGGGATCGAAAGCAACCCAGCCATAATTGGGAAAAAAGACCTCTGCCCAAGCATGCCCATCTTTAACTTTCACTTCGTAATAACCGGTAAAGGGATTGTAGTCCGTAGCTAAATATCCTGTAACCAGTCTGGCTGGAATACCAGCTTCTCGACAAAGAATTACAAAAGCGCTAGCAAAGTGCTCACAGTAACCTCTTTTAGACTCGAATAAAAAATAATCAACGACGTCTCTATTTGAGGGAAAATGAGGAATATCCAAATCGTACTGATAATTTCTCCGCAGGTAATTTTCAATCGCCTTCGCTTTATCATAATCGTTGCTGAAGCCAGAGGTAATTTCCCTTGAAATTTCCTTTACTCTCGAAGGAATTTCCTCGGGAAGCTGGAGATAAATGCTTTCGGAAAAGTGACTTGTCCCAGCTCTTCTCAGCTCTTCGGAAGTGGGGTTATAAACTTCGGAAACCACTGTGTACACAAGATCTGGAGGAAGAAGAAATGAGCTTCGCAGAGAAAGTGACTCATCCACCCAAATTCTATGAAAGGGAAAGTAAACAAAACTCGGTGAATAGGCAGCGAAAATTATATTCGGCTGTTCTTTTCGCACAAAAATAGTTTGGGTGAAAGTGCGGCGAGAAGTCCAATAAGGAGGAGTGAACTCAGGTGAAACCACAAAAGGTTGGCGACCTGTAGAAAGTGGCTTTGGCTTCTTGGAAACCTTCCAACCCTTCCCATCGTAGTAGTCAAAAACTATTCCCCTCAAGAAAGCAGGTTCTGAAGACCTTACCACCATCACTACGTCTCTTGTAAACTTTCCTCTCGCATTTAAATTGAGATAGGCAGAAAAGCCAAAATAAGAGCGGGGGTTTACTCTTTTCAGGTTACTGCTTCCAAAAGGATAGTAGGGGTTTATCACTTCACCACTTTTACTTTGAGAAATAGGCTCTCCTTTTATCTGAAACGGGTAGCTTTTTATCCAAAAGCCGGTAGGACGAGGAAGGAAAAGGAATAAAGGAAGAGAAACTAGAAAAATGAAGATTAAAAAGAGTGAAAGTGAGGGAAGCATCTTCCACCCCCACTTTCTGATAAAGCTATCAGCCTCAAAACCAAGAGAGGAAACATTATCCAAAACTAAAGCCCAAACAGCAAAGAAAAGAAAGAGAAAAATATAGAAAAGGTAGCGAGAAGAGAGGCTAAATGACGCTCCCACAGCCAGTAAAATAGAGGAGCTCACGATAGTAAAGTTGAGGTCCTTTCGAGCTGGTTGATCAAAGCTGTGAAGGACAAGTATCCAAAAGAAAAGTCTCACTAAAGCAATTCTCGGGTCATAAATATAAGCCATGAGAGAGTTTAAATAATCAGCCAAAGCAATGAAGATAAGAATTGAAAGAATTCCTTTGAGCCAAAGATTCTCGAAATTCCTTCTCCACCAGCTAAATAAATTTCCCACCACCAAAAGAAGAGTTACCAGAAGAGCAAGGTTAACTTGAGCTCCCCCTTCACTAGTCACTGCCCAAACGCCAACAAGAGAAGAGCAAAAGACAAGAAACCTTAAGAAAACTGAATTCTCTATACTTTTAGGTCGGTTAATTCTCCGATAGGCTTCCAGGGCTCGCTTAAGCATGAGATTAATTCACCCTTCTTTTGAGCGCGGTAAATTATAACTCTCCTTTCAAAAAGCTTAGAAAGCTCTTTCAAGTAAAAGGGGCTTGTCTTAAAACCATCTTCATATAAGTACAGAATAAAACGGCATCTGTTTCTCTGAGAGGTATTAATTAGAGAATCTGAAGGTAAGCCAAAAGGAGTGGTAAAAAAGGAGAAAGTGCTGCTTCTTGGGATAAACAGCCTGGACTTATTGAGATCACTCTCCCTTGAAGGAGGGAGTGAGGCAAAGAAGTGCAGAGCTTCTCCCCAAGAAGGACGCAGAAGTTTTTGCGAATAAGAAAATAAAAGAAGCGGATGACCTGAGTGTAGTCCATAGTAAGCTACAGAAGCAGCTACTCTCACCAGCTCATCTAAACTTTCGCGATGATGAACCTTTAAACGGTTGTCGATAAAAATAGAGAGATAGCTCCCTATCCACTCCTCAAACTCCTTGACCACCGGTTTTTCCCGAGAAGCTGTTTTTTTCCAGTGAATAAAGCGCAAACTATCTCCCGGCTTATATTCTCTCACGCCGTAATACTCATCCTTCAAACTCCTCCTCTCCGCATGAAACAATTCCCCTGGGAAGGAACCACTTTCAAGTAGAGGAAGAGTTTTCAAAGGATAAATCTTGGGATGAACAACCATTTTACTCTCTATCTCGAATTCTCTCCTCGCTTCAAGCAGACCAAAAGGGAACCTGTTTACAATTGAAACCTTCCCTTTTCTATAAACTCCCCTCCGGGGAGAAAGAGTGTAATCAACACTCAATGTGCCTTTGGGAAGAAAGGGGATAAAAACTTCTCCTTCACCCCCTGCAAACTTGTCTTTTACTAAAAGCAGGTATTTTCTTCCTTTTTTGTTTTGAAGAGTGAGTTTAAGATTCACCTTTTTTCCTTCACATACAAAAGAAGGTGAATTTCTCTCCATTTCTAAACCTCTCACCATGAAAAGCGGAGAAATTAAGGAAGCAATTAAGGTAGCTACCATCAGAGAGGCTAGAAAATAAAGAAGACCTGCTTTTAAATTAGCAGCAATGAGAAAGAAAAGAAAAATCAGTATGAAAAAGACAAAAGTCCGTTTGGAGATTCTCATAACCTTACAGGAACAGGTATTTCCTCCAACACTTCTCTTACTATTTCTTCCCTCACCCCTTTCTCTTCTGCAAAGGAGGCTTTGAGAGAAAGGCGGTGAGAAAGAACTAAAGGAGCAAGTTTCTTCACATCATCAGGAAGAATAAAATCTCTCCCTTCATAGAAAGCAAGAGCTTGAGACATACGAATGAGAGAAATACTCCCTCTAGGGCTTGCTCCCATGAACACCTTAGGATGATTTCGTGTTTTTCTTACGATACTCACCGCATACCTGAGAACTTCGCTGGAGACGGAAACTTCCCTCACCTTTTTCTGAACTTCCAGAACCTCTTCTTTTTCCAAAACAGGTCGGAGTGAGTTTAAAGGATGTTCTAAAAGTTGCATCCTCACCACTTCTTCCTCCACTTTAGAGTCAGGATAGCCCAGAGAAATAGAAATCAAGAATCTATCAAGTTGACCTTCGGGAAGAGGATACGTCCCGTACTGTTCTAGAGGGTTTTGAGTTGCAATTACAAAAAATGGTTGGGGAAGAAGATGATTTTCACCCTCCACAGTGACACGTCCCTCCTCCATAGCCTCAAGAAGAGCTGACTGCGTGCGGGGTGTGGTTCTATTCAGCTCATCAGCTAGAACTATATTGGCAAAAATGGGACCGGGAATAAAGTGAAACTCGCCATTTTTGGCCCGATAAATATTCACACCTGTGATGTCAGAAGGCAACAAATCCGGCGTAAACTGAATCCGTTTAAAAGTTCCATTGATAGAAAGAGCAATAGATTTGGCTAAAACAGTTTTTCCCACACCAGGTGGGTCCTCAATAAGAAGATGTCCACCGCTCAGAAGAGAAAATACCGCATATTCAACTGCTTCCCGCTTTCCCTTAATAACCTTTTCTATGCTTTTAATGAGTTCTTGTACTCTTTCCTGATGTGTCATGAGGGAATTATATCACTTACTTCTTCTTTGATTTCCCCCTACCGGAGGAGTTCTTTTTCTTTTCTTTACCTTTCGTTTCTTTTGTACCTTTTTCTTTTTTACCACCTTTATCCTTATCTTCCTTTTTAACTTTTTCTTTCCCCCCTGCTCCTTTTTTCACCTTAGTGGAATCGGTTTCTTTCCCCTTCCCTTTAGAACTCTTGACCTCCAGCCCCAGCTCCTCTGCTCTCTTCAAAAGACTTTCCTCTTCCTTGAAAATCTTCTCCAAAAGGGAAACATTTAAAGAGACTTCCGCCCAAATCTTCCCTTTCTTAATATGCTCTTTCATATCGGAAAGAGCTTCCTGAGCTAACTCCTCCTTTCCCCTTTTTTCCATTTCCTCTGCCTCTCTCAAGCGCTCTTCAGCTAAACTCAGTTCAAATGAAGCTTTACCAGAGGAAGTAAAGATTAATCCTCCTCTTAATCTCTCCATACTTCTCTTTACAGGATAAAGCGTACTATCGGGAAGACTTTTAGCTGAAGCAATTCCTAAAGTGCTCAAGAGCAACAATATAGCAACTAGGATTATCAATAAGGGAGAGAATCGGCGAGGCATCTTTGCGCCTTTTTCTCCATAACTTTTTACCCAACCGCTTTTCCTTCTCCTTTTTCTTACATCCTCTCTAAGATCAAAGCTCTGCGAGGGTGCTGTTTCAACTTTAGAAAGGAATTCCTCTCCTTTGCTTTCCAAAGCAGAGTTAATAAGCTGCATCATATAATCAGCCTGGAAACTATCCCCTTCTTTTAGAGATTGCAAAAAAGCCCTCAAAAGTTTTTTAACTTCACTTAAGTCTTCTCCATAAGCTTCCTGTTCTCGTATCTGTTTTATTATTTCCCTCGCATATTCCTGATATCTTTTTAACTCTCTTTTCCGCATCTTTATTAACCCTTTTTAATATCGGCTAATCAAGGGGGAAATTTAATCCAGTGAAGCTTTACAAAGACTCTACCCTTGTGGAAAAATGAGCCAGCGTGAAAAAGGAAAAAAATGTTCTCATAATCTATTTTGCGGTTTTAACTTTTGCTTTGGGATATGGACTCATCATCTTCCTTTACCCCATCTACGCAAAAAGTCTGGGGGCAAACTCATTTCAAGTGGGAATCCTATATTCACTTATGACCTTCTGGATGTCTGTGGTGCAAATTCCTGGAGGCTGGCTAGCAGACCGGATAGAACCGAAAAAAATTATCGTTTACACCTGGTTCTTGATTGTCCCAGGCGGACTTATTTACTTTCTCGCAAAAACTTGGATTCACCTTGCATTTGCTGACTTTCTCTTAGGAATTTCAATGCTGCATGCGCCGGCTGTTTCTGTATACGTGCTCAGACTCTCCCCCTCCCACAAACTAGGAGAGGTCTTTTCCTTCATTGAATCTGCTTATCCTCTAGGTTTAGCTATTACACCCCTTCTGGGAGGATGGTTAGCTGACCGGGTAGGAATGAAATCTGTCTTTTTCCTTTGCTTTCTCTTCTACACTATTTCCTTCCTTTTCACCTTAGCTCTAAAACCAATGCCTAAAAAAACAAAAAGGACTCAAAAAAGAAGTTTAAAAAATTTAAAGTTTATCTCAGTGCTTCTCTTCTTCTCTCTTCTCTTAGGAGCAGAATATATCTATATCCCCTTTTTCCCTACATTTTTAAAGGAAATAAAAGGTCTTTCGTTTACCAAAGTGGGAGGGCTGGCGTCATTTATCTTTTTTGTAAATGCAATTTTCACTCCTCGAATCGGTAAAGCAGTAGACCGATATGGAATGCGGTTCCTGCTTCTCTTTCTCCTTCCCCTTTATATCATTTCCCTTTCTGGATTCAGCTTTGCAAACGGGATCCTCCTCTTTCTCCTTGCCTTTTTAATGGGAGTAGCAAGACAGTTTTGGACTCTTTCAACCATAGCTACAGCTAAAACTCTTGAAGGAACAAGTGAAGGAATGGCTTATGGAATTTTAAATCTTTCACGCAGTGGAATTACTTTCCTTGCTCCTCTGGTGGGAGGAGTATTGGATGGAATTAACCCACTTTATCCTCTTCTTACCACAGCAATTATCTTTATTCTCTCACTACCTCTTGCGATAAGCTGGCCTTTAATTTCTCGAAGACTAGTAAATTAAGCTTCGTTCAAAGCTTTGATAATCTCGTCAGCGTCGAGACCGTGTGCCATTGCTGCTTGCTCCACAGTTTCACCTGAGGCTACCAGACAGCCCAAACAGTGCATACCAAAGCGAGCGAAAATCTGTGCCGCTTCCGGCTTTTTCTGCAAAACCTCCATTATCGTTAAATCTTTCGTAATCTTTTTATCCTCACTCATTTTTAACCTCCATAAAAATTTCTAAAGATAATATATCCTCCAAAAACTGGCTTTGCAAGTTTACTTCCAGCTTTATGATAAAATTTTTTTGAGAAAAATGGTGAAAAAAGTTCGAAAAAGAGACGGCAAATTAGCCCCCTTTAATCCAGAAAAAATTAAAAATGCCATCTACCGGGCTGCTGAAGCTGTGGGACTCAAGGACTTTTCACTAGCAGAGAAATCTTCTCAAGAAGTGATAAAAGAAGTTGAAAAAAAATTTGAAAATAAAATTCCGGAAGTAGAGGAGATACAAGACATTGTAGAAAAAACTTTAATCAAAAACGGTCTGGCAGAAGTAGCCAAAGCATATATACTATATCGGGAAAAAAGAAGGGAATTAAGAGAAGTAAAAAGTTTTTTGGGTGTAAAAGACGACCTCAAGCTTTCCGTTAATTCTCTTCAAGTCTTGAAGAAACGATATCTCTTAAAGAATGAAAAGGATGAAATTATAGAAACCCCCAAGGAGATGCTGGAAAGAGTAGCTCAAGCAATTGCTTCAGTCGAAGAAGTCTATGGCGAAGATCCAGAAGCAGCCTACGAAAAATTCTTTGAAGTTATGAAAAATTTGGAATTTCTACCGAACTCTCCCACCTTAATGAATGCAGGAACAGAGATAGGTCAACTTTCTGCTTGTTTTGTTATACCCGTCGATGATTCCTTAGAAGGTATCTTTAATGCCGTTAAATACATGGCTCTTATTCAAAAATCAGGAGGCGGAACGGGGTTTTCCTTCTCGCGTCTTCGGCCTGCAGGTGACCTAGTAAAAAGTACCATGGGCATTGCTTCAGGCCCTGTTTCCTTTATGCGCGTTTTTGATGTGACTACAGATGTGATAAAGCAGGGAGGTAAAAGAAGAGGAGCAAACATGGGAATTCTCCGAGTTGACCATCCTGATATCTTTGAGTTCATCACAGCGAAGAGAGAAGAGGGAAACCTAGCAAACTTCAATATCTCTGTCGCAGTCACAGATGAATTTATGGAGGCGGTAAAGAAAGACGAAACTTACTCCCTCATAAACCCGAGAAACAAAAAGAAAATAAAGGAAGTTAAAGCCAGAGCTGTTTTCGATTTGATTGTAGCTAATGCGTGGCGGACAGGAGACCCAGGACTGGTCTTCCTCGACGAAGTTAATAGAAAAAATCCCACTCCGCAGCTAGGGAAGATTGAAAGCACAAATCCCTGTATAGCTGGTGAAACCTTAATCCCCACCGAATTTGGTCTGTTAAAAATGGAAGAGTTGGTGAAGCGGTTTGAGAAAGGAGAAATCATAAAAATAGCAGTAGACCCTCGAATGGTTAAAAAAACAAATCTTTTAAAGGAGGGTACCTATGACGTTTCCCTAACCTCAGAGGAAAGCGACAGTTGCTATCTCTTACCAATCTCGCGGGCTTTTTATTCAGGAAAAAAAGAAACTTTAAAGATAACTACCCTTTCCGGTTACGAACTAGTTTGCACTCCTGAACACCGCATCATGACGGATAAAGGATGGGTAGAAGCTCGCAATTTAAAGCCTGGTTTTCACAAGATTCTCATTCAATCCAAAGAGGGATTTTTTAATCCAAATCATCTCCTCCCCTTCAAAATATCCACAGAGTTTAAAGGAAGAAATGGCCGCACTTACAAGTACAATTTTCCCAAAGAATGGAGCTATGAGCTGGGGCTGGTGCTGGGCTGGCTTATTGGTGATGGCTGGCTCCGCTCAGGAGATAAAAACTGCCGCGTTGGATTTTCATTTGGAAAAGACGATTATGAAATTCTAAATCTCTTAAAACCCATCCTCAATAAATGGTACGGTCGACCCATCAAAGAAGTGCAACGCTCCAACGGTGTGTATCACCTTTCTTATCACAGTAAATTCTTCGTTGAGTTTTTTGAGAAGCTAGGAGTAAAACCTGCCAAAGCTTCAAAAAAGGATGTACCTGAATCAATATTTATTGCTCCAAAAGAAGCAGTAATTGGATTCCTCCAAGGAATCTTTACTTCAGATGGAACTGTAAGGGACAATCTTAAAAGCAATAGTTCTTGGATTGCTCTAACCTCAAAAAGCAAGAAACTATTGCAATCAGTTCAAATTCTTCTCTTAAATTTTGGCATTAAAAGTACAATTTTTAATCGAAGTCGAGAAGTTCGAAAAGGAGTATTTAAATATACCACTATTAAAGGGAAGAGGAGAAGCTACGATTGTGACGGTGTTTTGTTTGAGCTAGGACTCTTTGGAGTAGGAAGAGAGAAATTCAAAAAAGAAATAGGTTTTTTGAACAAATCAAAACAAAAACGATTAGAAAATATTAGATTCCAAAATTTCAATTCTTTAAAATTTAATGATTTAGTTGTTTCGGTAGAAGAATCTGAAGTAAGGGATGTTTATGATTTAACAGAACCTTTAACCCATTCTATGGTTGCAAATGGGCTGGTCATTCATCAATGTGGTGAACAGCCTCTTTTGCCCTTTGAATCCTGCAATCTCGGTTCAATAAACCTCTCGAAAATGGTGAAAAATGGGAAGATTGACTGGGAGCGGTTGAGAGAAGTGACGGAGATAGCTGCTCACTTTCTAGACAACGTTATCGATGCTAATAAGTTCCCACTCCCCCAAATTGAAGAAGTCACAAAGAAGAACAGGAAAATTGGCTTGGGAGTAATGGGCTTTGCTGAAATGCTCATCTTACTGGGAGTCCCCTACGATTCGGAAGAGGCACTAGAGCTAGCAGAAAAAATAATGAAATTTATAAACCAAGCTGCCCACCGAAAATCACAGGAAATAGCGAAAAGGCGAGGTTCATTCCCTGCTTTTAAAGGAAGTATTTGGGAAAGAAAGGGCTATAAAGGTATGCGCAATGCTACTTGCACAACGGTAGCTCCAACGGGAACAATCAGCATCATTGCAGATACTTCAAGTGGCATTGAGCCTTTATTTGCCATTTCCTTTGTGCGAGATGTCCTCGAAGGAACGAAGCTTCTCGAGGTTAATCCCATATTTGAAAGGGTGGCGAAAGAAAATGGATTTTACTCCCGCGAATTAATGATGGAGATTGCAAAGTCGGGTTCCATAGCAGAAAGAGAAGAAATTCCAGAAAAAATAAGAAAAGTTTTTAGAACAGCTCTGGACATTAGCCCTGAGTGGCACGTCAAAATGCAAGCTGCTTTTCAGAAATACACTGATAATGCTGTCTCAAAAACTGTCAACCTTCCTCCAGATGCTACTCCTGAAGATGTAAGGCGGATATACATGCTTGCATATGAGCTTAAATGCAAAGGGATTACAGTTTACCGATATGGAAGTAAAAAAGAGCAGGTTCTCTACCTCGGAAATCTAATAGGAGAAGAAAAGCTGGTCTCCGCCGAATCTGAGTATTCAGGTGGTTGCCCCGCTACATCCTGTCCCTTTTAGCCTTGCCACAGTAATCAAGCACCAAATACCAAATTTCAAAAATCAAATCAGTCACTCAGGCTTCATCCTTCAGCTCTGAAAAGTTGAACATGTGAAATTCTTCCATTAACATTAGAAAAGGTGAATAATAATGATACACGGGGCATTGGGACAACTGTGGGCTTTTACTACTTTTCTTTCTTTATTCTCCGCTATCATTTTAGGAGTTTATCTCTGGAAAATTAGCTCTGAGGAAGAATTAACTTTGGAAGAAAAGGGAGAGAGTGAAGAAAGAAGAGAAGAAAAAACTCCAACCACCGAAAAAAGTAAGACCAAAAAATCCTTTCCAAAAACGGAGAAAAGCTCATCGCTCTCATTCTCCTTGAAAAAGAAATTTGCCACAGAAGACTTTCTCCTCAAAATTTTAGAAAGCGGAAACATTGAAGCGTGTCAAAAAACACTGAAGCAAATTTATGTTTCTCCCGAAGTATTCGAGAAATATAAAGAGGTTTTCCCTGAAAACTTCTTAAAAACTTTTAAACCCAACGAAGAAGCAGCATCTCTCTGGGCAAAGCAATCCTTTCTCCCCCTTTCCTCAACCATTACCATCCTAGAAGCAAAAAGAAGAATTGCCAGATTCCAACCAGCCGTAGTTCTTACTGAAGATAAAGACGTTATTGACTTCGCTGAAAGTAAAAAAATACCTGCTTACCGATTTGAAGACATTTTTTAAGATAGCTAAATGGCTCTTGGCCATTAGCTTTTGGCTGTAACTAATTTGCAATAAAAACCTTCTAAAACCTAAAACAAGAACAGCACAAAGACTGTGAGCAGGAAAAAAATATTAAAAAGCCAATAGCTAAAAGCTACAGACTAACAGCTAAACTGGTGGCGGGAGACCACTACTTACGAATCAGCCTACGCAGTATCTCCATCAGTGCAGTTGGAACTTAGTTTTTAGGCAAATTAAAAACACAATTACCAACAGGAAAACTATATATCCGATACCGAAAGTGTCTCTCCTCCATTGATTGTAAAGTACTCTCCGAGTCCTGCTTCCTTAACCTCAATGTAGTATTGA
>Ga0180901_1041_pt1 | contig 10448 bp, 9 predicted proteins | sample Deesub1362A_J573_FD_124299 | JGI IMG/M metagenome (GOLD analysis project Ga0180901, IMG submission 124299) | Unclassified bacterium JdFR-66
AGCTTTTCTTCAACTAAAGAGGAGAGAGTTCCGTATAAATTTCCATGAACTTTTGCCCATTCTAAGAACTCTCCCCTCTTTATCTTAGCTTCAAACTCTTCAGTGCTTACAAAGAAATAACTTTCACCGTCTTTCTCGCCTTTGCGCGGTTTCCGTGTCGTAACCGAAATTGATTTTTCAAGCTGCGGAATTCGCTTTAAAAGCTCACTGACTAACGCACTTTTTCCNGCACCTGAGGGACCTGAAATTACAAAAAGTTTGTTGGTCCCCATTACCTCCTTTAGCTAAGCTCCTTCAAAAGAGCTTCCTTCTGCTTAGAGCCAAGACCCTGAACACGGCGAGAAGGACTGATGCCAATCTTCTCCATTACCTTTCTGCTTCTAACTTTGCCTAACCCCGGTAATGACTCAAGAAGAGTAGAAACCTTCATCCTGCCCACTACAGGATCATCAGCTTTCTTTAAAACACTTGCCAATTTAACTTTTCCACTCTTCAAATCAGCTCTAAGCTGTGCTCTTTTCTTTCTCACCTCCAATGCCTTTTGCAAAGCTTTCTTCCTGTCAGCATCTGACAGCTTAGGTAGAGCCATACTTCCAACCCCCTTTCTAGGTATTAACCAACGTCAGGATTATACTAACAAATCTACCCTTTGAGCAAGCCTTCTTGAAAAAAAATTTAAAATTACCTTAACTTTTTGCAGTTTATCCTAATTTACCTGGGATAATACCTCTTTCAGCGCAGAAATTGGGTCTACACTCTCCGTGACTTCTCTTCCCACCACCACATAGTTCGCTCCCTTTAGAAGTGCCTCTCTAGGATGTGAAACCCTTACCTGGTCGTCTTTCTCTCTTTTTTTAATCCTTACGCCTGGAGTGACTATTACAAAATCTTTCCCAAGTTTACTTCTCAAAAGCTCGATTTCCAAAGGAGAAACTACCACCCCGTCAAGACCGCTTTCTAAAGCTATCTCCGCAAGTTTAAGAACACTATCTTTAAGAGAAACTTCTCTGCAAAAAACTTTGAGATCTCTCTCCTCTAAACTTGTAAGGATGGTTACTCCTAAAAGAACTGGTTTTTGAGGTAGATTCTCTAAAGCTTCAACGGCACACTTGAGCATCTTTCTTCCACCCAGAGTATGGAGAGTGAGCATTTTAATAGGTAAAGCCGAAAAAGCCTTTACTGCTCTTTCTACCTGCCTAGGAATATCATGAAATTTGAGATCGAGGAAAACATTTAAACCTATCTCATTTATTTCCCTCACAATCTCCCTGCCACCGGCACAAAAAAGCTCTAATCCCACTTTAACAGTTTTAATAAACTCTGAAGCCTCTTGAGCTAAAGAAAGTGCTTCTTCTTTTTTCACATCTAAAGCGAGGATTATCTTTTCTCTCTGCAACTTAAAACCTCACCGTATCAATTATTTCCTGAATGGAATTTGCTCTTTCACTCTGTAAATACTCTTTTATCCCATTGAATATGCGAACGGGAGAGCGTGAGTCAACCAAAAATGCTGTTCCAATCTGAACTGCACTGGCACCGCATATTAAATATTCCAAAGCATCCTCTCCTGTAAACACGCCTCCACATCCTATAACGGGGATATCCACATTCTCCTTGACCAGCCGAAGTAAGCGTAAGTTTAAAGGTTTTATAGCAGGACCAGAAAGCCCTCCATACCCTCCCCCCAAAAAAGGCTTCTTTTCCTTCACATCTACCCTCAAAGCAGGATGCGTGTTCGCCACTACTAAAGCGTCAGCTCCCCCCTCACTCACAGCTTCTGCTACTCTTACCACATCACCTATCGGAGTGAGCTTCACCCAAAGGGGGAGAGAAGTTACCTTCCTCACCTCTTTTACAACTTTCTTAGCAGTTTTGGGGTCTTTTCCAAAAGCTACACCACCTTCTTTTACATTGGGACAGGAAATGTTTACTTCCAAAGCTATAAATTTAAATTCAGAAAGCTTTTCAGCTACCCTTGCGTACTCCTCAATGCTTTCTCCCCCCACACTTCCCACTAAGGGAAAATCCTTTTTAAAGGTATTCACCTGGGCCAGAAAGTTTGAAACTCCTGGATTCTGAAGCCCAATTGAATTTAAAAGACCGGAATAAGTTTCACAAATTCGAGGAGGTGGGTTGCCCTTCTTTTCATTCCAGGTAACTGTTTTGGTCACCGCTGCTCCCAGGCAATTGCTTTCCAGCTTCTCTTCAGAATCAAGGGAAAAAACACCAGAAGCGATTATAAGAGGGGTCTTAAGTTTTAAACTGCCAATAGATACAGTTAAATCCAATCTATTTCTTCCCTCCAAAAAACTGGTCCCTCCCGACATACCCTTACATATCCGCCAGGAGTTTTTATCACACAGCCGTAGCAGTGCCCTCTACCGCAAGCCATTACTTCCTCCACCGCTAACTGAACCTTTCCCAAAAACTTTGAAGAGACCACTTTTAACATCTCCTTAGGACCGCAGGCATAAATAACATCAGGAGAATATTCTGAAATACAGGAAATAAGAAAATCTGTGACAAGATTCCCCTCCTCCTCTAAAACTACTTTTTTCTTAATTTCAGAAGGGAAGAGGTAATGAAGGGGGAGCAAATTTTCTCTTTCCCTCTCGCCGTAGAGGAGAAATTGAACTCCCCCTCTCTTATGAACTTCCCAGGAGAGAAACCTTAAAGAAGCGACTCCAACTCCTCCTCCCACAAGCAAACATCTATCGGACACAACCTCAAATCCTTTCCCAAAAGGCCCCTCAAGGATTACACTATTTCCAGACTTTAAATTGCTCATTAGGGAAGTGGTCTTTCCCACCACCTTGTAAATAATTTCGACTTCCTCTCCTGAAGCAAAACTAATGGTGAAAGGTCGGGGAAGCAGAGGGTCCGTAGTCTCATTTATCTTAATCATCACAAACTGCCCGGGACTAACTTCCTTGGAAATGTGAGGAGCTTTTACTGCTAAAAGAAATTGGTTTCTCGCTACCTTGAAATTCTCAATTACTTCCGCTCTTTCCCGCAATCTCATCCCCTTCAAAAAGTTTAAGTTGAACTCGAAGTTTAGAGTGATATTCTTGAAGGCTCTTCACAGAAATTTCTTCCTCTTTTAATGAAGAAATGCCCTGGATAGCAGCTGTAGCCCCAGAAATTGTAGTAATACAGGGAACACCATGCATTACGGCTGCTGTCCTAATATAATAACCGTCACTTCTTGTCTCTTCCCCCCAAGGAGTGTTTATAACCAAATCAATTTGTCCGCTTTTTATCATATCAATTATATTGGGTCTCCCCTCATGAACTTTTCTCACTTCTTGCACCGGAATTCCCTGGCTTCGAAGGACCTCAGCTGTGCCTTTCGTAGATACAATCTCCAGCCCCAATTCATGCAGCTTCCTTGCTAACCAGGTAGCTGCTTTCTTATCCTTATCAGCCACACTAATAAAAACTCTCCCTTCTCGAGGTAATCTTTGACCTACTGCTTCCTGGGCTTTAGCAAAAGCTCGGCCAAAGGAAAAGTCCACTCCCATGACTTCTCCCGTTGATCTCATCTCCGGCCCAAGCACCGCATCCACCCCAGGAAAGCGACGGAAAGGAAGGGCAACTTCCTTCACCGTCAAATGCTCTAAAATAGGCTCTCCGAGTATGCCAAATTCTTTCAGTTTCCTTCCCACCATAAGCTTGGCAGCGATCTTTGCCAAAGGAATCCCAATTGACTTGCTTACAAAAGGAACGGTTCTTGAAGCACGAGGGTTTACTTCAAGAACATATATTTCTCCATCCTTATACGCCATTTGAATATTTATGAGACCAACCACATTTAAAGAAAGGGCTAGTTTTCGAGTAATTTCCTTTATGTGCTCGACTTTTTCTGGTTCGATATTTACAGGAGGAATCACGCAAGCACTGTCTCCTGAATGAACGCCTGCTTCTTCAATGTGCTGCATAATTTCTCCGATAAAAACTTCCTCACCGTCGCAGAGAGCATCAACATCTATTTCGATAGCTTCTTCCAAAAAGCGGTCTATTAACACCGGGTGCTCAGGAGAAGCTTTAACCGCCGAGGCCATGTACTTTTTCAAAGAATCCTCATTGTAAACAATCTCCATAGCTCTACCTCCCAGAACATAGGAAGGTCTTACCAGGACAGGATAGCCAATTCTCTCCGCAATCTTCTGAGCTTCTTCAACAGAAGTAGCTGTTCCATAAGGGGCTTGCGGTATATTCAAAGATCTCAATAGCTCACTAAACCTTCTCCGGTCTTCGGCTAAATCAATCGACTCTGGCGATGTGCCAATAATCTTCACTCCTGCTCTCTCGAGTGGAATTGCCAGTTTAAGAGGGGTTTGACCTCCAAATTGAACGATTACGCCTTGGGGTTTTTCCACCTCAATAATGTTCATTACATCCTCAAAAGTAAGTGGTTCAAAAAAAAGCCTGTCTGATGTGTCGTAATCTGTAGAGACAGTTTCCGGATTGCAGTTCACCATTATCGTTTCATATCCTTCCTCTTTTAAAGCAAAAACTGCATGCACGCAAGCATAGTCAAACTCAATCCCCTGACCAATACGGTTTGGACCGCTTCCCAAAATCATGATTTTGGGTTTACTGCCCTTTTTTACCTCATTTTCCTCCTCATAAGTTGAGTAATAGTAAGGAGTGTAGGCTTCAAACTCGGCTGCACAGGTATCAACCATCTTATAAACTGGCACAATTCCCCAGTTCTTTCTCTTCTTTCTCACTTCAAGCTCGGTTGCACCTGTAAGGAAAGCAATTTGATAATCTGAAAATCCTAACTTTTTCGCTCTTTCTAAATCTTCTCTGCTGAGTTCAGTAAATTTCTTTTCTTCTAAATAGACCTCCATATCTACTATTTCTTTCATCTGATAGATAAACCAGGGGTCAATCTTGGAAAGTTCAGAAATCTCCTCCACTGAAATTCCCTTTTTCAGTGCGTAAGCAATGTAAAATATCCTTTCAGAGTTGGGCAAGGAAATTTTCTCCTGAAGAAGAGATTCTTCTACTTCTTCTCTGCCGTCACCGCAGAGCCCATATCTTCCAATTTCTAAAGAGCGCACAGCTTTTTGGAGAGACTCTTTAAATGTCCGTCCCACCGCCATTACTTCACCCACCGACTTCATCTGCGTCTCAAGCACGTCTTTTGAGCCTGGAAACTTCTCAAACGTAAAGCGAGGAATTTTCACCACCACGTAATCGATAGTAGGTTCAAAAGAAGCAGGCGTTTCCCTAGTTATATCGTTAGAAATTTCGTCAAGAGTATATCCCACAGCTAACTTGGCGGCAAATTTTGCAATGGGGAAACCAGTTGCCTTGGAAGCAAGAGCAGAAGAGCGAGAAACGCGGGGATTCATCTCAATCACAACCATCTCTCCATTGAGAGGATTAACAGCAAACTGAATGTTGGAACCTCCCGTCTCTACTCCCATCTCCCGCATAATAGCTATGGCTGCGTCTCTCATCTCTTGATACTCTTTATCTGTAAGAGTTTGAGCGGGAGCTACAGTAATGGAATCACCGGTATGAATGCCCATGGGATCGAAATTTTCAATAGAGCAAATGATTACCACATTGTCATTCAAATCTCTCATTACCTCGAGCTCATATTCCTTCCACCCAATCACAGACTCCTCAATAAGAACCTCTGAGATGGGTGAAAGCATCAGCCCCTGCGTCACTATATTCTGGAACTCCTCCAAATTAAAAGCTATTCCTCCACCAGTTCCTCCCAGTGTAAAACTGGGTCTAATCACCACAGGAAATCCAATTTCCTCAACTGCTTTAACCGCTTCCTCCAAAGAATAGACAAAGGTGCTTCGAGGCACCTTCAGTCCAATCCTTTTCATCGATTCACGGAAAAGACTTCTATCCTCAGCTTTTTTTATGGATTCAAGTTTTGCTCCGATAAGCTCTACACCGTATTCCTCCAAAACACCTTTTTCAGCCAGAGCAACTGCTACATTAAGCCCTGTCTGCCCCCCCAGTGTAGGCAAGAGAGCATCAGGCTTCTCCCGAGCAATGATTTTCTCTACAAATTCAGGCGTTATGGGTTCTATGTAAGTTCTATCTGCAAACTCCGGGTCGGTCATGATGGTGGCAGGATTGGAGTTCACCAAAACCACCTGAAATCCCTCCGACTTAAGAACTTTACAAGCTTGAGTGCCAGAGTAATCAAACTCACACGCTTGGCCTATGACTATAGGACCGGAGCCTATTATCAGTATCTTCTTTAAATCCTTTCTTTTCGGCAAAACTACTTCATCTCCTGCATCAAATCTATAAACTCATCGAAAAGATATTTGGAATCATGTGGCCCTGGAGAAGCCTCGGGATGATATTGAACGGAAAAGGCAGGAACATCGAGGCAACAAATCCCCTCAACAGTTCCGTCATTTAAGTTGACGTGAGTAAGCATAACCTCCCCAAATTCACTCTTTCCTTTAAACTCTTCAGCCGGTGGGAAAATTTTTCCCACTTCCCAAGCTGGAACTTCAATTCCAAAAACACTTATATCAACAGCAAACCCGTGATTCTGAGAGGTGATTTCAACCTCACCGCTGGAAAGATTTTTCACAGGGTGATTTGCTCCTCGATGCCCAAATTTAAGCTTGAATGTTTTTGCTCCCAAGGCAAGTGAAAGTATCTGGTGTCCCAAACAAATTCCAAAAATTGGCTTCTTCCCCAAAATATCCCTAATGTTTTGAATTAAATAAGAAAGAGGAGCAGGGTCACCAGGACCGTTAGAAATGAAAACCCCATCCGGATTTAAAGAGAGCACTTCTGAAGCTGGGAAAAAAGCGGGAACAATATAGATAGCACATCCTCTCTTCTTCAACTCTTTGACAATATTAAATTTCAACCCGCCGTCATAAGCTACAACTCTAAAATCTCCTTCTTCTTCCCCTCCCCACCAATAAGGTTCGGAAATTGTCACCTCTTTCACCAGGTCACAACCAACAATAGAAGGATAACTGCGAACTTTCTCCAACAGACTTTCTGGTTCTAAGTCGATTGTAGAGATACCTCCTTTCATAGCTCCCGCTAATCGGATATGCTTTGTTAAAGCACGAGTATCAATTCCTTCGATGCCCACTATCCTGTGCTCTCTTAGAAAATCCTGCACAGACTTCTGAGCCCGCCAGTTAGAATAAAAAGGAGAGGCTTCCCGCACCACAAATCCAGCTACAAAAGGCTTCCTTGACTCCATATCCTCCTCATTGACACCGTAATTGCCAATGTGAGGATAGGTCATTGTAACGATTTGTCCCGCATATGAAGGATCTGTAAGGATTTCCTGGTAACCTGTTATGGAAGTATTGAAAACTACTTCCCCAAATGTTTCTCCGCTTGCTCCAAAGTTAAAACCTCTAAAAAATCTGCCGTCTTCAAGAACAAGCAAAGCCTCTTTTCTCTCCTCACTCACTTGAGAAAGCTCCTTCCTCAAAAACTAATTTTCCGTGAGAAAAAACCCACTTCACTTTCCCAGAAACCTCCCAACCTTTAAAAGGTGTATTGGTACTCTTCGAGCGGAAAAGCGAAGGGTCAACTTTACTTTTCTCAGTAGGGTCAAAGAGAACTAAATTTGCATCTTCGCCCGGATTAACATTCTTGAAGGGTAATTTTAAGATGCGGAAAGGATTTAAGGAAAGCTTCCTAATAAGCTCAGGAAAGCTCACTATCTTCTTTTCCACGAGTTCTGTAAAGAGAAGGGGAAGGGTAGTCTCCAAGCCTACAATTCCAAAAGAAGCCTTCTCGAACTCCACTTCTTTCTCCTCTCTCGCATGAGGGGCATGATCGCTGGCGATTGCATCTATAAATCCTTCAGCAATCCCTTCCTGCAAAGCCTCCATATCGTCTCTTGTTCTTAAAGGTGGCTTCACTTTCAAATTTGTATCGTAATTTAAGAGAGAATCATGAGAAAGTAGGAGATGATGAGGGGTCACATCGCAACTAATTTTAAGACCCTCTTCTTTGGCTCTTCGAATAATCTCTACAGACTCCCGAGTAGAGAGATGTGTAAAATGCACCCGGCACTCTGTGAGTTGAGCGAGGAGAATATCCCGAGTTAACATCACTGTCTCTGAAAGTGAAGGAATCCCTTTTAAACCTAAAATTGTGGAATAAAAACCCTCGTGCACTTGCCCTTCACCAGAAAGAGCTTCATCCTCCTCATGAAGAATAAGTAAAGCATCAAATCCCTTCGCATAATCCATTGCCAAGCGCATTAATCGAGCGTTTTGAATTCCTTTTCCATCGTCAGAAAACGCAACTGCTCCAGCCTTAAGAAGCCTGCCTATCTCCGTTAATGTTTCCCCTTTTAACCCTTTGGAAATAGCTCCAAGTGGAAAGACATCTATTAATCCCACTTCTTTTGCTCTTCTTTTCACCCACTCAATAGCAGGTGGATTATCAAGAGGTGGGTCAGTGTTTGGCATGCAAGCAACAGATGTAAATCCTCCGCTAACAGCTGCTTTCGAACCGCTCTCTATATCTTCTTCATCCTCTCTCCCCGGCTCGCGCAAGTGAACATGCATATCAAAAAGACCTGGCAAGATAAAACAATCCTCCCCCTCTATCTTTTTGGCTTTAGCAGATATTCCTTTCTCCACCCGAAGAATCTTTCCATCCTCAACAAGAACATCAGAATTTCTCAAAGTTAACTTTTCTGGATCAACGAGAGTCACCTTTTTAAATAAAAGCTTCATTATTTCTTCACCCCTCCTAAAAGGAGGTAGAGCACAGCCATTCTCACAGCAACTCCACTTTCCACCTGAGCTTGAACGAGAGAAATCGTCGAATCCGCCACTTCGCTTCTTATTTCAACTCCTCTATTAAGAGGTCCTGGATGCATAACTACAGCTCCCTCTTTACAATTTTTAAGCTCCGCACTGCCCAGACCATAAAATTCCGAGTACTCCCTCAAAGAAGGAATGAATGTCTCCTCTTGACGCTCGAGTTGAAATCTCAAAAGGTAAATAATATCAACTTCTGAAAGAACTTCTTTTAAAGAAGGGAAAACCTCAATTCCAAGCGCTTCAACATCAGCTGGAATTAAGGTATAGGGAGCAACTAAAACTACTTCTATTCCCATCTTTGTAAAAGCAAAAATGTTTGACCTAGCTACCCGGGAGTGCAAAATGTCCCCCACAATAGCCATTTTTAACCCTCTTAAATTTCCAAATCTCTTTCGCACAGTATAAAGGTCAAGTAAAGCTTGAGTAGGATGTTCATGCATTCCGTCACCTGCATTGATGACGGAAAAATTTCCCACCCGAGAAAGAAGATGTGGCACACCTGCTGCTCTATGCCTCACCACCACAGCATCAACACGCATGGATTCTAATGTGCGGGCTGTATCCACTAAACTCTCACCCTTGACTAAGGCACTGCTCTTCCCCGAAATGTTTACCACATCTGCTGAAAGCCTTTTGGCAGCAAGCTCAAATGACGTTCGAGTGCGAGTGCTGGGCTCTGCAAAAAAATTAACTATTGTTTTTCCTCTTAAAGTTGGAACCTTCTTTATCTCCCTCTCTAAAACTTCCTCAAAAGACTCTGCTGTATTTAAGATGAGTTCAATTTCTTCTTTTTGCAAATCTTTGGTTCCCAAAAGGTGTTTAGACCTTAAAAACAACTACCCTTCCCCCTCAAACTCTCCAATGACAACAGAGTCCTCCCCATCAAGCTCACTTACATTCACTCGAACTTCCTCCCTTCTTGAAGTGGGAACATTCTTCCCCACATAATCCGCCCTTATAGGGAGTTCGCGATGTCCTCTGTCCACCAAAACAGCTAACTGAACAGTAGCTGGTCTCCCAAAATCCATTAAAGCATCGAGAGCAGCTCTTGCCGTTCTTCCTGTAAAAAGTACATCATCAATTAAAATGACGTCCTTATCCGTAATATCAAAGGGAAGGTGCGTCTTTTGTACCAGGGGGTTGGAAAGAACGGTTAAATCATCTCGGTAAAAAGTTATGTCCAACTCTCCCACTGGAACTTCCACTCCCTCAATTTCCTTTATCTTTTGAGCTATTCTATTCGCCAAATAGATACCGCGACTTCTTATCCCTACAATAACGAGATTTTTCGCGCCCTTGTTCCTCTCGATAATCTCATGAGCAATTCTCGTTAAAGTGCGGCGCATAGTTGCTTCATCCATAACCCTCGCTTTTTCCTTAAATCTCATAGCCTCCCCCAGACAAAAAAAATCCTGCACCTTCTGTGCAGGAACTCATTTTCTTTTCTATTCTAATCTCCTCCTTCCTGGCCTCACAGGACCAGATTAAAGGTTTTTCTTAGTATAGCAGAGAGCTTTTAAAAGGTCAAAATTACTTTTAATCTGGTTTGTGTCAACATTTAGTAGGCAAATCTCTTGACATAAGGTTAACATGCCACCTCAATTCGGGTTAGCTCTCTTAATGCTTTAACCCAAGGCCTTGAGG
>Ga0180901_1185_pt1 | contig 10425 bp, 12 predicted proteins | sample Deesub1362A_J573_FD_124299 | JGI IMG/M metagenome (GOLD analysis project Ga0180901, IMG submission 124299) | Unclassified bacterium JdFR-66
CGAAGGGCGAAGCGTTAGCGAAGGCCTCGCCACAGGCGGGGCTGGAGGCGGGGCAGTCGGCCTTACGCCGACGCCGCTTTTGTTGCTCCTCCCCCTTAGACCCCCTCTTTTTGGGAAAAGAAAGGAAGTGACAGGAAATTAACCTTTTAATAACCATACATCTTGGGACAACTGAATATCTTTTTTTCTCCGGGTCTCGGCAGGTGTGCCCAAAAGGCAAAAACCTGTCTCTTTCTGTGCTTGCCCACAGAAAGGCCAGCGCACCTTTGGGCTGGCAAGGGCCAGGTGGGCTGGTGGGACCCACTAATTTTTAAAGGGGAAATAGCGTATGGAAAAGGCACTAGAAGTTAAAAAAAGAATACCCAGAAACAGAAGGGTGAAAGAAGCACCTTCTATGGTTTTAACAGAAAGAGATAAGAAGGTGATCCTTCTTGTCTATGAAAACAGGTTTTTAAGGAGAGACCAGATACAAAAGCTTTTCTTTCCTTCAACTCAGACTTGTAACCAAAGACTTATGAAGCTTTACCAGCATAGGTTTTTAGAAAGGATATTTAAACCTGTTTCTTTTGGCCAGAGCCAGGCAGTTTATGCCTTAGACAAGAGAGGAAAAGATATTGTTGCAAGAGAACTTGGATTAGAAAACATAAAGTGGTCAAAGAGCAAAAACAGGGTTGAACTTTTCTTCCTAGAGCATACTTTGGCTGTTAATGATTTTAAGGTGAATCTTCTTCTCTTTTTAAGAGAAAGAAGAGACGTAAAGCTCCTTTTCTTCAAGCACGAGTGGGAAGACCTAAAAGACAGGGTTTCCGATCCCAGAGGCAAAAGACCTTACCTTCCGGTAACTCCTGATGCTTTCTTTGGAATTGAGACAGAGAGGGGAAAAGCTTACTTCTTTTTGGAAGCTGATAGGGGAACGCAGACTTTAAAGAGATTTAGAGAGAAGATAGTCGCCTACAGGCAGTACTGGAAAGAGGGAAAGTATCAGGAAAGACATGGCTTCAAGAATTTCAGGGTTTTGACAGTCACCACCAGCAAAAAGCGCCTTTTAAACCTTCTTTCTTTAGCAGAAAAAGAGGGAGCAAGGACGATGTTTCTTTTCACCACAGAGGACTGCATAACTTCAGACTTCCTTTCCTCTCCTATTTGGCTTGCACCGATAGAAAATGGTTTTGTCTCTCTTATTTAAATTAATTGGTAAAACCTATTTTAGTTTAATCGGGCTATACTCTGCTAAACCTCTATTAGGCTCCCGTAATCGGGTTATCGCTTGCTCTTGCTGTTTTTCTTCTCCTTCTATGGTCTGATATTTAAGCTTTACTTTTGTAGTTTCTCCCTTATTAGCGGATATATTTATTTCTTTGCCTACAAATTTACACTCCTTTGATTGATGAGGAAGTAAAGCAAGAATGAAATCTTCTCCAGAAAAAGTAAACTTTGGATTTTCTAAAGTTATACTGATGTTCACGGCTACACCCCTGCCAATATTAGTGAACTTGATACAAGCCTCATGCCAAAGACCGCTCGTGCTTGTAAGCTCAGCTGATATTATAGGTCTATTTTGAATTTTCCTATTTTTCATGGTTTCTTTTAACATTCCTTCAGAGGCTTTCGCTGCTTGTTTTGATGCTTGTGCAGCTTCTTTAGTGATTTCATTCGATTCAGTTGCTTTATTAACTAAATTATAAGTAGCAACGACATAACCTAATGTAAGTAGGACAAGAAAAAGAGTAGCTATTCCCGTTAGTTTATCAAGAAAGGACTTAGGCACTATACAAGCCAAGACTAACATAAGAATGATTAGAACGATTATCAAAATGCTTCCCAAAATAAATATCCAATATTTCTTTATCTTTTCCATTACCGTATCCCTATCTATGCCGAATCTCTTTTAATTAAACTAGATTATACCAAAAATTTAATACTTATGTTAAAAAACACTTTTTTCTATCAAAGATTTAACGTTCTTTAAAACTTTATCTGTTCTCTGCTACAGAAAGCCCACCTTCAGGCTCGCTTCGCTCTAGGCATCCCGCTTAGGGCAGTTTCAATCCCTCTTGAGAGGTGGTGAAATTGAAGTATTTTCAGCCTTCCTTTGATGATCTCAGCCAGAACGAAGAAAAGAGCCGTGTTCGGAAGATAAAGATAATGGCAGTAAAAGAGCCAGTTAACTCTGAAAGGGTGGTCATCTCCAAGCCTGAAGATGTTTATAACCTTAAATTCTTGAGGGAAGAGCTTCTTTTGGCGGATAGAGAGAAACTCATTTGTCTTCACCTCAATGTCAGGAATATGGTCATTTCCTATGAAGTTGTTGCTGTCGGCACTCTCACAGAAGCACCTTCTCACCCAAGGGAAGTTTTTAAAGGAGCTCTTCTTGCAAATGCGGATTCGGTAATTCTCTGTCATAATCACCCTTCGGGTGACCCTCAGCCTTCAGAGGATGACATCCTTTTCACCAAAAGGCTCAAAGAAGCTGGTGATATTCTTGGCATTTCTCTTTTAGACCACCTTATTTTTGGTGATAATTCTTTTGTGAGCTTGAGGTATAGAGGCTTTCTGTAGCGGGTTTGCTTTGAAAAATTGAAAGCTTTCTTAGCAAAAAACGCAAAATTTTTGCTGAAAAATTTTTCTTTTTCCATAATCTATTACCTTGCAATTTTAGTCCTTTTCTCCACCAGGAGGTGATTTTATTCTTAAGTGCGTGACACAAAAAAATGATTCAATGTATTAATAAACCCTAAACAAAGTGCTAAAATATTTTACAGGTACGTATTCCAAAATTGCGACACTTCCTAACTTTAAAAAGATAATTAGAAAGATTTCATAATAGGAATATATTCCCTAAAATAATCCTACAAGTAGTGTAACGGAGGTAAATAACCTTGATTTGCAAAAGTCGAGTCTTTCGTATACTTCTCCTAAAACAAAAATTAAAAAGGTTAGATGAGGAATATAAAAAAGGAATGTTGGATATTGGAAGATATTTGAGGTTAAAAGCCGATTTAGAGGCAGAACTTTTTACTCTCATCGAGTATTTGCGACTAGATGTGCAAAGGAGACTACCCGGAGAAATGTATGATTCGTATTTTCATCCGGATAGTGAGCGACTTAGAGTTAAATTTTTAGAGTGTATAGTCAAACAGTTTAACATTCTAAAACCACATCAAAAAGCAGTCGCTACTTTTCGCCCCTTACTTCAAGATGTTATTTTTCAAGAGCGCATCAGTTCTCAAGGTTTGAAAAGTTTACGGGACTCCCAAGATTTTTTCCCACTTTCTTGGTCAGACTATTGCGGACTTAACTGGGACATTTATGAACACTACATATTAGATAAAGAAATTGTTGTCTACTGTGCGTTTCCATTTTTAACCGTACTTTCCATGTTCCTTTATCTAAAAGAATGTCGAGGTTATAGATTAAAAATTCGCTATCATCTTACGACGATGGAAGGCATTAAGAAAATTCAACAGCGGCTAGAGAAAGTAGATGTGTTTGTTGCATCTGATATTCAAGCGGCGGCGGCGTTGAATAACCCACGTCGTTATGCAGACGGCGTACCAGTAATGTTATTACCTCCAGGTGAACTTCCTACTATGGTTTATCCTTTTTCTGGCTATAAAGGTAAGATAAAGAGCGGTATTTATGTTGCTCAGAACGGAACGAGTGCTCAGGCTGATATTTTTCGCCGTATTAAAAGCGGTCAATTACCGCTAAAACGTATACGGATCGAGACTGCTGAGAAGGATGAATATCGAAGAATACTCCGCGCTAATCCAGAAGAAGTTCGTATAGTTTCTTGGGAACCTCTTGGGTCAGTCTTTATTGATTATTTAGAACCAAAAGTTAAAATTGTAACACGATCCCAGTTACATTATATACTTTTTTTTACAAAAGAATTCATTTGCAGGGATCGTAAGTGTGCTCTTGCACTAGTACTGGCACTTATTAACGCATGGTATATCTTAACGAGCAAACCAGAATTGGCAGTAGATTTGCTTATGTCAGACGAACATGTATTAACAGGATTTGCGCGTCTTTATTTAGCTACAAAGGATATTGCCTAAGGAGGTAAGAAATGATTTCGAAATTAATTAAACTTCAAGCTCGGGCTAAAGCCTTGAGTAATCGCTTAAAAGAACTTGATTATCTCTATAAAAGCGGTCAAGAAGATGTTGGACGGATTACACGCTTAAAAACTACTTTAGAAGCGGAACGAATAGAAATTCTTGAAGAATTGCGGGAAATAATGGGAGAGCATTTACCATCGCAAATGATTGATGCTATCCAAAAAGCTCAAATTTTAGGAAATGAAAAACAAGTAAAAGAATGTTTAAAGCGTTTTGCTCAAGAGCGCGGTTGGGGAAAGAAAATTATTGAACAAGTTAAAATGCATAAAGGAGACATTATAGATCTACTCATTTCAATCGCTATAAAATATGTTAAAGAGATAACAAAGTAAAGAAAGGAGGAATTATGGGCTACAAAATCGAAATCAATTGGGTTTTAAAGCTTCCTTCTCATCAAATATTTCAAGATAAAGAGTCTCTTAAAGAGGGAGAGATTTATGAATTTGAAAAAGCGGAGGAAAGACTTTATCCTTTAAATTTACCAATCGAGCTAGTAAATGAGAATTGGGAGATTTTAGCCGAAATCAGTATTGTAGAAATCACTATTAGTAATGGAAAAACAAAAGGGAAGTATAAGGTCTTAGCCCTTCCCCCAACTACACGTAAGAGTCTTTACTATAAGTATTTCTAGCTTATTAAGCTTCCTTAATTGATATTGGTTTAGAGAGGTTAAAAAGTTACATAACATCAAAATTGTGTCTCCTCTCCTTTGAGAAAAACCAAAAGAAAAAGAGAAAAAGGAATTTTCCCTCTTTTTTGCTGAGGCCCTTTTATGGATTCCTATAGTTATTAACGCACTATTAAAATTTAAAATGGGCACAAGAAGCGTGATTTTTCGAAATAGTAGGACCTGGCTTTGATGCTAGCGACCTTGAGCGCGGGGATATAACCCCCCCATGAATAAATATTAATTGATTTATCCACAATGAGATTTACTAGGAAAATAGTGGGGAGTAAAAATTACAAAGAAAGCGTAAAACTACGCTTGATTAAAATTGGACGGGCTATAGCACCTCGTCAGAAATCTTATTCTGAGCAAAAATTGATACAGTTAGCGCTGAATTATTTACAGTCCAGGAATTATAAATTATTACTTGAACATTCGAAAAGTTACACCCCAATCCCGAAAAGCTACATCAAAAAGATAATTCCCTTTTTAATAAACTTTTCTCAGCATTTAAAAACATTACCAGTTAAAACGGAGAGAGGCTGTCCTTTTAATGAGTTTTCTTGCTCGTAATGAGAGGTTAGTATTTTGGGATTTTGTAGTTCCTAACTTGAAATACGCACTTTGTGATTAAAAAAGCTGATTGCTTTTCACAAAACTTTGTGACTTCTATCTTTCTAAAGCTCTTTTTTTAATATGCTTGAATAATCTTTTATCAACTTAACAACTTTGAGGTAAGCCCTTTATATTTACTGAAAAACTCTTTTGCGAACTTTAAAAAAGAAGGTTTCCTAGCATTTTCCCTGCAAAAGGGAGCTTTTATATCGAAAACCTTATCATAGGTAAATTATTTATTTTCCTATTACAGAAAGTCTTTCTTCTATTAAATCTGCTTCGATTTCTCCTGTTTCCAGCGTCATAAACGCCTTCTTTTCAATACCAGGAATTTCACGAATCGAAGCCAGAAATTTGCTGACAACAGAAAAGTCTTTAATATATAAAACGGCAACAATATCAAAATCTCCACTACCGACATATAATTTATAAACATGTTTATTAGAGGTTAAATATCTTTTTACGTTTCTAAATGCTTCCTCATTCACTGTTTTTATAAACAGAAAGCCAGCTCCCAACCCTACTTCTTCGTAGTTAAATCGTGCGACTTTAGTTATAATTCTTTCGTTCTCAAGCTTCTTTATACGATACCCTATCTGGCGAGGAGATGTAGGCTCAGAGTGGCCTCTAAAAAGTTTTTCTTTTTGATTGTAGATCTTCTGCGCACTACATAATTTTTTTGACAGAATAACAATCAATTTTCTATCAAGTTCGTCCAGTTCTTCTATATCCATTTTTTCTAAATTAGCAATAATTTTCTCATTTTTTGTTGAAATTAGCAATAATCTAGGTTATACTAACATCGATTGGAGTAACTGTCTAGAGGGAGTGAGTTTGATAATCAATAATAAGCTTCTATATAGCTTTTTAACAGGTATTCTGATACTACTCCTTTTATCCCTTAGTTTCGGCTCGTTCTTAGCTATTTTGAACTGGTGGCTGAGAACTCGGTCTAAAGATCAAAATGAGGATTGGATTCAAGATTTCAGAATAATTTCTTGGGCACTAAAAGTGGCTTTAATTCTTTTAACTTTTGCTGCTTTTATCTGTTTAATTCTTACTCTTTATGCGCTTGGGGTAATACCTTAATAAATAAGAGTGAGGATCTAATTATGTGTTTTTTATCGCATAAACAAATTTGTGAGAGAGCTCAAGAAATCTTTCCAAAAGGCGACTTCAATGAAAAAAGGCTGAGGGGTGCCGCTTACGATCTAACGTTAGGTCCTGAGTATTTTGTTTCTCCAGGACCAAACCCAGGTAGATTGACTGAAAAAAATGATATTTTAATAATTCCTCACGGAGAATTTGCTTTGCTCCAGACGAACGAGTATATTTCAATACCTGATGATTTGTTAGGCCTTATTACAATGCGTTTTAGTCTCAAAGTTAAAGGCTTAATAAACGTTTCTGGCTTTCATGTTGACCCTGGATTCAGAGGAAAAATCGTATATGCCGTATTTAATGCTGGGCCAACAGATATCCAGCTCAGATACAAAGAACCAACTTTTACGATCTTTTTCAGTTCCTTATTACAAAAAGTAGATAAGGAGTATCGCTATGGAGGTGAACGCTGCCAGAGTAGATATCAAGAACTTACTAATTTACCAATTGATGTCATCTCGGCTCTTAGAGGAAGCAGTCTTTCTCTAACCACCGTAGATAAACGTGTATTAGCACTTGAAACTCAAGTCAAAATTTATGGGGGTATTTTAGCAGCCTTACTATTAGCAGTGATAGGATGGGTCGCTACGAAGCTTTAAGAAGAATTTAAAAGGAGTTAAAGATGGCTTATTATATAAGAGAAGTTTGTATTGAATTAACAGACAAATGTTTATTAAACTGCTTACATTGTTCTTCTCAAAGCAATTTAGATGGCTCTAACATTCTTGCTTTTCAACAATGTAAAAACTTTTTAAATGATTTCTCTGTTTTAGGAGGGTCTATTTTAGAACTATCCGGAGGCGAACCTCTTCTACACCCACATCTTCTTTCCATCATTCGATTAGCAAAATGTTTGGGTTTGGAAGTTAGACTTTATACTTCAGGAGTAACTTGTGACAAAAATAAAGCATTTAAACCGATACCGAGAGAAATTCTTGAAGCACTTAGAAAGTATGGACTAGACAAAATTATTTTTGGCTTACAAGGGAGTTCTCAGAGAATTCATGAGAAGATAACACAGACGCTAGGTAGTTTTGAAATTGCTTTAGAAAGTATAAAGCGAGCTAAACATTATGATTTTTGGGTAGGTATTCATTTTGTACCCATGAAATTAAATTACAAAAACCTGAAAGATATTGTTTCCCTCGCTCAAGATCTAAGCTTGGATGAAGTAGCGATTCTCAGATTTGTCCCACAGGGGAGAGGAAGATTAAATCGTACTCAGCTCGAGCTTAGTGAAGAAGAATTCAGTCAGCTTCTAGAAATGATAGTTGAAGTTAGGTCTGGACTTGCAAATAAGGCTATGCTTCGAATAGGATGCCCTCTCAACTTTTGTTCATTTGTTGACCCTAATATTACTCCACAAAATTGTAAAGCAGGGAAAAGCACATGCCTTATCTCTGCAGAAGGTAACGTAATTCCATGCCCTGCATTCAAAGATTTAAGAGATTTTGTGGTTGGGAATATAAAAAAGCAAAGCTTCAAAGACATATGGAAGAGCAGAAAATGGCAAGATCTTTATACTTCCTCGTTGCAACAATTAAAAAGAGGGTGTTTTGATTGCTATAATTTTTCTTGGTGTAAAGGAGGATGTACTGCGCAACGGATTTATTACACTGGTAGTCCACTTAAAGGGCCAGACCCAGGATGTCTTGCTCTTGAAAAGTCTTTAAAGAAACTTGTAAAAGAAAAATAATTTCAATTTTTCAAAATGAAAATAGAATTCTTGAACTCACAAATACAGAAGTGCCGACTTTGTGATTCAATAGATGAAAACAGAAAAAGAGTATGTGGAGTCGGCAAGGAAAACTCTAAAATTTTTTTAATTGGTTTAGCTCCAGGAAGGCTTGGTGCTGATAAAACAGGCATTCCTTTTACTCGAGACCGTTCAGGGAAACTTCTTCGCCATTTAATAAGTAAAACAGGCCTTTCAGAAAATTATTTTTACATAACAAATTTAGTTAAGTGTAATCCACGAGATAAACAGGGAAATAATAGAACACCTACAAAAAAAGAGATAGAGAATTGCAAATCATATCTCGAAGCAGAATTAAGTCTAATCAAGCCCAAAATAATTGTAACTTTAGGAGTTTTAGTCTCAAAAGAAATTTTGGGCAAAAACTCTTTCTCCAGTATGGAGGAAGTTTTAGCTCGACCAATTAAACACGAAGGAAGGTTCATTTTCCCTCTTTATCATCCAGCTTTTGTTATTCGAGGACAGCAACGCTATACTGAAGAAAATTACCTAAATGATTTTTTTAAACTTTGTCAACTTATTGAAAAATTAGATGACTTTTACATAAAGTAAAAAATTATACAGCCTTTAACCCGTCCAAATTCCAACAAGCAACCTAAATAAAATTTATGCTAACTTCTATTTTTAGTTAAAATTCTATTTATGAAAAACTCTCTCAAACTAGGCTATCTCTACGATGAAGAAAGCGAGGCCTACGGTCTCTACCTTCCAGAAGAAGACCGGGCAACCCACATCTACGTCATTGGCTCAACCGGCGTTGGCAAGTCAAAAGCTCTTGCCAACTGGATTTTAGACGATATCCGCAACCAGAGAGGATGCGGAGTAATTGATCCCCATGGAGACCTGATAAGGGATATAGTGAGCTATCTTCCCGAGAAACTGCAAAAAGACGTTATCTTGGTTGAACTCACTGATCCCGACCACATCATTGGGTTTAATCCTTTGGATACCCAAGACGGAATTGATCCTTACCTTCAAACCTTGGAACTAGTCGAAGTTTTCCGGAAAATCTGGGAGCTTTCAGATGAGAAGACACCGAGGCTTTTAGAAATTTTGAGAAACTCCATCTACACCCTGATTGAAGCTGGAAGAACAATGCTTGATATAGAGCCTCTTTTGACAAACTCTTCTTTCAGAGAAGAGATGATAAAGTACGTCAAAAACGAAGCGGTTGCCCTTTTCTGGAGAAATAGGTTTGAAAGGTGGCCTGAGAAAGAAAGAACTTTATACATTGAATCCACTTTGAACAAGGTCTCTACCTTTACCTCTGATCCTCGAATAAGACTTATGCTCTCATCAAAAGAATCAACCATCAGCTTGAGAAGAATAATGGACGAAGGAAAAGCCCTTCTTGTAAATCTCTCAAAAGGAATCCTGAAAACAAACTCCTATCTTTTGGGAGCTCTTTTCATCTCCAAAATCCAGATGGCTGCCATGTCTAGGGTTGACCTGCCACCTGACAGGAGAAAGCCTTTTTACCTCTACGTCGATGAATTCCAAAACTTTGCCACCTACTCATTTGCTGAGATAATGTCAGAGGCAAGAAAGTACGGCCTTTCTTTAACTCTTGCCCACCAGAGCCTCTCCCAGCTTGATGAGAAGCTAAAATCCATCATCTTGGGAAACGCCAAAAACTTCATCTGCTTCCGGTTGGACAGAGAAGATGCCGAACTTTTAGCCAAATACATCTTTGAAGTTGATCCCCTTGCCTGGAAAGTGAAGTACGAAGACAAGTACGAGTTTTTCTCAGTCCAAGAGCAGTGGGAAGAAGCAATTTCTGTGCTTACAAATCTCTCCCAAAGAGAGGCTGTTTTGAAAACAAAGGGCTGCGATCCCACTTTCTTCTTCACCGAAATATTCCACCCTCCAGATGAGTTGACTTACAAATACCTTTTAGAGCAAATAAGGCTAAAGAATCGTAGAGAAGGCTTTACGAAATCTCTAAAAGAACTTGATGAGGCTTTAACTTTTGAATCGCCTCTGGTTTATGAGCCGGATGAGCCGGAAGAACCAAGAGAGTTTTGGGAGTAAAACTCGAAAAATCAGAAGCCAGCTATTTTACCTTTACCTCTTTCACTCTCCAAACAAGAAGAAATGAGTTC
>Ga0180901_1022_pt1 | contig 10254 bp, 9 predicted proteins | sample Deesub1362A_J573_FD_124299 | JGI IMG/M metagenome (GOLD analysis project Ga0180901, IMG submission 124299) | Unclassified bacterium JdFR-66
AGGATATACTTCATTCTCCAGGGAGCCCATATTCTTTCCATAACTCCTCCCTTTTGGTAGTTTGTTTAATTAGAGAAGAGTATATCATGAAAGGGTGGTTAGAATGGACTTTCTGGAGCTCTGTAAAAGCAGACGTTCGGTAAGAAGATATGAAGAAAAGGAAGTACCGGAGGACGCGATTTTAAAAATTCTTGAAGCAGGACGCTGGGCTCCCTCAGGATTGAATAATCAGCCTTGGAAGTTCATGGTAGTGAGGAAGAGAGAAAAAATAAATGAACTTGCCGAATTCACAAAGTATAAACACATTGTAGAAAGAGCAAAAGCTTTGATTGTTGTTTTCTTAGATTTGGATGAGATGTATGACAGGATAAAGGATGTGCAGGCAATTGGAGCTTCTATTCAAAACATGCTTCTTGAAGCTCACAACTTAGGCTTGGGAAGCTGCTGGATTGGCGAAGTCTTAAATCGAAAAGAAAAAGTGGAAGAGTTTTTGGGTGTACCGGAGAATCTTGAACTCATGGCTTTCATAACTCTGGGTTATCCAAGTGAAGCACCAAAAAGCAGCCGTAAGAACTTAGAGGAAATTCTCATCAAATTCACTTAGTCGAAGAGGTTCAATATTTAGGTTGCTTGGGCGAGCGGGAGAAAAATTGAGATGGGAGTCTTGCAAGTAGCCAATCCTATCGGCGTAATTTAGCAGAGTAAGCAGGAGTTCATTCCCTTTTAAGATTCCTAAATAGCCTTTCCGGCAGGAAATTTCATCAAATGTTCTGACGCTGTCTTTGGGTACACCTTCTCCCAAGATTAGAAGAGGAGAAGGGTCTCCTGAATGTATAAGCGTTCCCTCTGAGGGAGTAGCATGGTCTGAGGTAACCGAAATTATGAGGTCTTTTTTAACTTGGGTGAGCTTCTTAAAGGGTGCATCCATTTCTTCAATTACCCTTTTTTTAAGATGAGGGTCTCTTTTATGGCTTACTTCATCTGGAGTTTTTGTGTGAATGAGAATAAAGTCCAATTTTCTACTCAGTTTAAGAGCCAAGTTGATCTTTTCTTCCAGTTCTCTTTTTGGCGATTTTGCTTCAACTTCAAAATATTCCATTTTGAAATACCTGGCCATTCCTTTAAAAAGGGAAGTGGAAGCGATGAGCGCAGCTTTAAGCCCATACTTTTCAGAAAAAGGTGTTGCTTTTCTTTTCTTCCCTGCCCATTTTGTGAGCAGGAAGTTTAAAGGCGGTTTCTTCTGAGCTTTTCTCTTTTGATTGAGAGGATGTTTTTCCAGCATCCTGTGTGTTTTTAAGAGAAATCTATTGAGAATCTCTGCAGCCTTTTCGTTTTCTGGGCTTCCCTTTACTTTCAAAACGGGAATATCAGGAAAGAAAGGATCTGAGTCTGTAAGCTGGGAATCTTTAAAGCCTTTCAAGAATAAAAACCCTTCTCCCTTTTTGTCGTAGATTACTTTTATTTCTTTAGGAGACTCAGAGGAGATTGCTTCAAATAGTTGTTTGAATTCTTCCTCTTTTCCTGGAGGATGTCTGTCGATAGGGATGAGTTTCTCCCCACTTTTTTTAACCGAAGAAATGTTTACATAAAGAACAACTTCTTCTCTTTTTATTCCTCTTCCTAAAGCTTCAAGATATGCTCGGCCTGGAAATTCGGGGAGATAACCTAGAAAGGAAAAGTGGGCCAGCTCTGTTGAAGGAGAAGCTCCTGGAGAAATGCTGTAGAAAAGACCAGTGCTTCCCTGAGTTGCTAAGTAGTCAAGAAAGATTTTTTTTGCTTCCTGAAGAGGAGTTTTACCCTGGAAGGTCTTTGTAGGACGGTCTGCTAAGCCATCAAGAATGAAAAGCAATATCTTCTTCATTTTTTCTCCAAATGCCTTTCTATTATCGATTCAAAATTCTCTTTCCCTTCCCAGATGGAAAGAGCGATTTCCTTTCCTGCAGGTATGAGAAATTCATTTAAGAAAGCACGTAAATTTTCCGGGATTTCCGGATTTCTTGAAATCCAGTAGTTTTTGGAAAAAACACACTTCATCTGTTTTTCTTCAGGAGCCCACTCAACACCAATGATTTTCTCTATTTCTCTTCCGCTTTTAATTTTTCTTAAAGGGTAGATAATTTTAATCCCCACGGCAGAGAGAATTTTCCGATAGGCATCGAGCGCTTCTCCTATTTGATTAATCTTTACTTTTTTATCATGTTCCTCTCTTTCTCCGGAAACTATGGTCTCTATATTCATTTTTCTGGCTAAAGGGATTCTAAGGAGGTGAAAGTAGAGATGGCAGCCGAAGCAGGGAGTGTAAAACCCATATTTTTTGATAATTGTAGAGATAAATCTGCCGTTAATAGCTGACCAGAGTCGAGGGTTGGTGAGCTTTTGAACTTCCCTAATCTTAACTTTTTCTCCCCACTTTTCTTTTAAGATTTTTAAAGGGTAGTTGAGGTTTTCTTTTCCGAATTCAACTGGTGCTTGGGCAAAGGTGGGAAAGACTTCTTCAGGCTTTTCATTTTGCATAAAGAGAAAAGCAGCGGCGAGACTGTCTCTTCCAGCTATTTCGAGAATTGCTCTTTTCATGAAAGGGATTTTACGAGAAGAATTCTATATAGTAAAGAAGTGGGGAAACTCTTTTTCTATCATAAGCTTGGTTTCAGCTGCTTCTTTCAAAGGCAGTTCAATTACCCAGAAGTAGCAGTTAGAGTTGGTAAAGAGAGTTTCAAGAAGGTTAGAGAGATTGAAGATATCTTTGGGAGGAACATGCCCATTTTCTTCCCTTTCATAAATATGGACTTCTCTCACGTAGGGGAGAAGAGAAAAGACTGCTTTTTGTAGTTCTTCTTTACTCTCTCCTAAAAAAGATGATTTTAAATGTCCTAAGTCGATAGTGAGGGAAGCATCTGTTTCTTCTAGCAAACGAAGGAGTTTTTCAGGTTGAGAGGTAATGCCTTGCTTGAGGTTCTCAATAGCTATTGTCACTCCAAAGTCTTTCCCTATCTTTACTAAATTTTTCAAAAAGTTCACCCCTCCTTTATTGAGCTCGTTCGTTTCAAATCCATAGTGAAGTGTGAGGTAGTCACATCCAGCTTGAGCGATTCTTTCAATAGTTTCTCGGTAGTAATTAAAGATACTCCTTTCTGCAAGTGATAAATCGTATTGTCGGGAGTGGAATCTGAAAGTGACTTTTGGGGGAAGTTGGGAAAAGGAGTTTTCCCCGTTCAGGTCTATCTCTATACCTCTAAACCCATGGCGCAAAACATCTCCGATTAAGGAGGGATTTATTTCGCTATCATGAATGGTTGTGGCAAAAGTGATTTCCATGAGAACAATATATAAGAATTTTTCATAAAAGTCAATTAATAAATTTATTAACTTAAAAGATGAACATTTCCCAAGTGGACATTTTTGACGCCCTCTTCTAAAGCGATTTCTGCTGCTTCTTGAGCAAACTTTTTTGAGGTTGTTGGGAGGTCAGAAAAGTAAAAAGAGGGATAGAAGGCGAGTAAAGAATAGGGGATTTCTGGATTCAAGGAAGAGATAAAGCGCGAAATTAATTTTATTTCCTTTAAGTCGATGTAGCTGGGAATAAGAAGGGTGCTGGCGATGAGGAAAGGGGGTTCAGGTCTTTCAAGAGTAAATTCAGCCATTTTTTCAAAGTTTGAGAGGGTATTTTTATTAGAGACTCCAGTTAAGGCAAGGTTTAGTTTTTCAGAATACGCTTTTAGGTCAAACTTGACACAACCTCCCGAGACAAGAGAGATTTCCGCCATTTTCTTTAAAAAGCGGGGATGAAAGTTACCATTTGTTTCCCAGCAGATACGAAGAATTCGATTCCTCTTTTTCTCTAAAGCCAAAAGCGAAAATCTCAAAGCGAAGGGCATCTGCGGTGAGGGGTCTCCTCCAAAAAAGCAGATGCAAGCGGTTTTATCATCAAGAAAGTGAGAGAGTTCTTTGACGGAGATAAGGGGGGCTAGTTTTTGGTTCAGCTCTCTATAGTGCCAGTTTTGGCAGAAAAGGCAATTAAAGGAGCAAGAGCCAAAAAAGATGGCCAGATTTTTATATCCATATTCTGGACCTTTTTTGTAAGCATATTTAGGATATCCTCTTCCCGTGCCGCCTGGACAAACCCAATCGGCTACGCAATTCGTGGGCAAGGGATCAAAGTAGTGATGGAGAAGTCCTTTAGTGGGAATGCCTGCAAGGTGTACCAGTTTTCCCTTTTCTAACTTTCTTAAACCGCAGAACCCCACCTCTCCTTCAAATAATCTACATTCATTTCCGCAAATGCGACAAGTGAGGCTACCCTTTTTTGATTTAAGGTGAGGAAGCGTTGATTTTCGAATTTCTTGATGGGTAAAAATTATATCTTTTTTTAGTTTTTCTTTTCGCAGGCAGGAAGGACAATACGGGAGAGTGCTTGAAAAGCTGCCTTCTTGACTACAGATTTTACATCTCAAAATCATTCCACTCTTATTTTAGCTTTGTCACTAGGGTGTGATAATATTTTCTCACAGTTTTTGGGTATAAGGTTGTTGCTCTTTCTGTCGATAACAAAATAGGTGATGGGAGTTGCTTAAGTTGAAGGGCAAGTGTTCTCACTGCGGGGCGAAGGGAAAGAAAATCTTAGGAAGATGTAAATTTTGTTATGAGGAAGTTTGTGAGGACTGCGGGAACATTCAAGTAATTCAAGGTGTAAATGTGGTCGTTCACAATAAATGTTTCTCGGCTAACCTTAAGCATTTCTCTCCTGTCTTTAAAATATTTCGCTTAAAGGAATAGAGAAAGATTAAATTCCAAATTCAAAATTCCAAATTTCTAAAAATAAGGAGAGTTTTTCCTCCCTTACTCATCTCTCTCTCGGTATAATAAAAGTATGGAATTTCTTCACAACTTAAATCCAGCTCAAAGAGACGCTGTAACTTATTTAAAAGGTCCGCTTCTCATTTTGGCTGGTGCTGGAAGTGGAAAGACAAAAGTTTTAACCTACCGCGTAGCTTATCTTCTGGAAAAGAAGGTGCCAGCGGGGAACATCCTTGCCATTACCTTTACGAATAAAGCAGCGGAGGAGATGAGGGAAAGAATTATCTCTTTAGTGGGAGACAAAGCTCAAGGTGCCTGGATTATGACTTTTCATGCCATGTGTGCCCGGATTTTAAGAAGAGAAGCTCAAAAGCTGGGATTCAGAAAAAACTTTGTTCTTTACGACGAGGATGATTCGAAAAAACTAATCGCTTCTTCATTAAAGGAACTCGGCTATGACACAAAGCGCTTTACTCCTTCCGGTGTTCAAACAGCGATTTCTCTTGCCAAAAATGAGTTAATTTCCCCGGAAGAGTATGGGAAGAAGGTGTTTTCGCCTTATGAAAAGATAGTAGCGGAAGTGTACCAAGTTTATCAGCAAAAACTGTTTCAAAATAACGCTCTCGACTTCGATGACCTTTTGGTTTACACTGTCAATCTCTTCGAGCTCTTTCCAAGCGTGCTTAATTATTATCAAGATAAGTTTAAGTTCATTCTCATCGACGAATATCAAGATACAAACCATGCCCAGTATAGGCTAGTAAAACTTCTCGCGGAAAAATACAGGAATATTTGTGTGGTGGGGGATGATGATCAGAGTGTTTACGGTTGGCGGGGAGCAGATATTCGAAACATTCTAAATTTTGAAAAGGACTTTCCAGAAGCAAAAGTGGTAAAGCTGGAACAGAATTACCGCTCTACTCAGATTATCTTAGAAGCTGCAAACTATGTAATAAGAAACAATAGAGGTAGAAAACCCAAAACTCTTTGGACCACCAACGCACGGGGAGAGGCTATCACTACTTATCAGGCTGAAAATGAACACGATGAAGCGACATATGTGGCTATGGAAATTGAGAGACTTAAAGAGATTGAGGAAAGAAAATATAATCATTTTGCTGTTTTTTACCGTACTCATGCTCAATCCCGTGTCTTAGAGGAAGCTTTTATTCGCTACGGGATTCCTTATAAGGTTGTAGGGGGGCTGCGTTTTTATGAGAGGGCAGAGATAAAGGATATTCTGGCATATCTTAGGAGCATTGCCAACGTTCAGGATGAGGTGAGCTTAAAGAGAATAATAAATACTCCTCGAAGGAGAATAGGAAAAACCACTTTGCAAAGCGTGGAGTGGTTCGCGGCGAAAAACAATCTCACATTTTACGATTCTTTAAAGAAGGCCAACGAGAACCCTAGGTTAAATGAGGGTGCAAAGAAAGCAATAAAGGAATTCCTTTCTTTATTGGAAAAACTCTCTGAAACAAGAAAAAAACAGCCCCTTTCAGCCTGGGTGCGAGAGATACTCGAGGAAAGCGGTTACCTAAAAGCTCTTAAAGAGGAAAGAACTCCCGATGCCCTTTCGAGACTGGAAAACCTGGAAGAGTTTATTCAAGTTGTAGAAGAGTTTGAAGAAGCAGATCCTGAAGGGAACTTAGAAGCTTTTCTGGAGAAAGTTTCCCTTTTAACTGACATCGACTTATATGATGAGGGAGAGGAGGCAGTTACCCTTATCACCTTGCACAATGCTAAAGGACTTGAATTTCCTGTTGTTTTCATGGTGGGGATGGAGGAAGGCGTCTTCCCTCATATTAAGTCGATGACAGATAATAAAGAAATCGAGGAAGAAAGGCGCCTCTGTTATGTGGGAATAACGAGGGCAAAAGAAAGGCTTTATCTTACATATGCTTGGACAAGGCATCTCTGGGGCTGGAGACAGCACACTGTTCCTTCTCGCTTTTTGGAAGAGATACCAGATGAGCTCAAAAGACTTGAGGAGGAAAAGGAAGTGGAAAGAAAGGAGTATATTAAGCTCCGACCTGGAGATGAAATCAGACATAAAACTTTCGGAGTAGGGAAAGTCATTGCTTTAAAAGGGAAAGACCAAGTAGTGGTATACTTTCCTGAACTTGGAGAAAAGACATTTCTTTTAGACTATGCTCCCCTGGAGAAGCTCTCATAAGATACTTTTTCTTGCCTTTAAGTTGCTCTTCCGATAAATTTTTGTAAGAAGCTATGGTGAAAAAAAAGACAATTCCGTTGAAAATGGGCTACGATCTTTTGATAGTGCCTGGTGACCCTCCAAAGGTGCAAGTCATCTCGGAAGGTGGAAAAAGCTTAGTTTTTGAAGGCGCTCTTCTTCCCTATGCGAGGAGGAAAATCGCGCGCCGCTGGCTTGCTTTAAACTATATCTATCTTGAGGCAAGCCACAAGTTCGCTAAGAATGGTAAGGAAGCAGCAGAATTAGTGGAGAAAAAGCTGACCGAGTGGTGGGGAAACCCCTTTGCCGTTGACTTTCCAGACTGGGCGGTTAAACGTGGCTAAACTTTCTCTTTTCCCCACAGGAATTGGGAGTGTACCTTTTAAAGATTCTTCATTAGCTGTAGAGAAGGTTCTTTCCTATTTTTCTGAAGTTCCATTTTGGCCGCAGCTTCCTAAGAGAAGCTTTTATGAGAATATGTATGTGCAGTTCAGTGAGGGGATGCCTTCCTGTCGAATTGAAGCTGAAAGTGAGCGTATTTATTTTGATTTAAGTGAAGACTGGGTGGGTGAAGTTGAAGAGGTAATTCTTCGCAAGGAAGAAAGGGATATCGATTTCTTTCAGATTTCTCCTTCCTACGCAGAAGGTTTTTACAAAATTCTTGAAGAAATCCCCCCCCTAAAACCTTCCTTTTTTAAATGCCATGTCACGGGTCCTATAAGTTTTAGTTTGACTGTAACAGACGAGAAAAAAAGACCTATTCTTTATCACGAGGTCTTTTCAGAAATCTTGCCAGAGATTTTGAATTTAAAAGCTCTGTGGCAAATAAAAAAGGTGAAAGAATTTCTTCCAGAAGCAGAAGTGGTGGTTTTCTTTGATGAGCCCTATCTTTCTGTTTTTGGCTCTTCTTATGTGAGCCTGGGAAGGGAAAAGGTGGTGAATTCATTGAAAGCTGCTACGAAAGACCTGCCAGCTCTAGTGGGAGTCCACTGCTGCGGAAACACAGACTGGAGTCTCCTCTTTGAATCGGAACTTAAAATCATCAGTTTTGATGCTTATGAGTATTTTGATCGCTTCCTTCTTTACTCGAATGAACTTAAAAATTTCTTAGAAAGGGGAGGCCTTTTAGCCTGGGGAATCGTGCCCACAGTCACTCCCCATCCTGAAGAGATAAAAAAGGAAAGCCTTTCTACCTTGATAAAAAGATTTGAATCATTCATTGACAAGCTTGAAGAGAAAGGGTTGGAAAAAAATGTGGTTCTTGAAAGAAGCCTCATTACGCCTAACTGTGGCACGGGAGCAATGGAGCCTGATTTAGCGGAGCTTGTTTTCAAACTAACAAAGGAAATTTCAGTGAGTTTGAGGGGAAATTAAGGTGCTTTTTTCAGAGTTTGCAAATTTTTTGCAGGAAGTAGAAAAAGCCTCTAAAAGGCTCGAAATGATAGAAGTCTTGGTGAGGATGCTTAAGAGGTGCTCAAGAGAAGAGGTGGATAAGGTTATCTATCTAATGCAGGGAAAGCTTTATCCTGATTATTTGGGGGTGGAAATCGGCATTGCAGAAAAGCTCGCTATAAGGGCAATAGCGGAAGCCTATGGGGAAGAGGAGGGAAAGGTTTCTTCTCTGGTCAAGGAAAGAGGAGATTTGGGACTTGCCGCTGAAGAAATTTGTCTGAAGAGAAATAGAAAGAAAGAGAAGGTTGAGGTAGCAGAAGTTTATTTAAAACTTGATAAAATCGCCAGTCTTTCTGGCCCCGACTCTCTTAAAGAGAAGGTGAATCTTTTGGCTCAACTTTTAGCTATTCTTTCTCCACTCGAGGCAAGGTATCTGATGCGAATTGCCACGGGGAAGTTAAGGCTTGGAGTGGCGGACTACACTCTTCTTGATGCTTTAGCCTTGGCTTTTGGGAACGGTAGGGGGGACCGTCCACTTTTAGAGAGAGCTTATAACCTCTCTTCAGACTTGGGAAAGGTAGCCAGAGTTCTCTTTAAGGAGGGAACACCTGCTTTAAAGAGATTTTCGATTGAGTTGGGAAGGCCAATTCGGCCTATGCTTGCTGAGAGGCTAAAAAGTGCAGAGGAGATTTTGGAAAAGATGGGTGGGGAATGTGCTGCTGAATATAAGTACGATGGAGAGAGAATTCAAGCTCATAGGGATGGAAAAAAAGTGATCCTTTTTTCCAGGCGGTTGGAGAACATTTCTCATCAATTTCCTGATGCACAGGAGATTTTAAAGAAGGGGTTGAAAGCAGAAAAGGCAATAGTGGAAATGGAATGCGTGGCAATTGACCCGGAAACAGAGGAAATGAGGCCTTTTCAGGAATTGATGAAGAGACGCCGCAAGCACAGGATAGAAGCGATGATGGAAGAAATTCCGATCTCCCTTTACCTTTTTGACCTCTTATTCTTGGAAGGTAAAGATCTTACTCTTCTTCCCTATCTGGAAAGAAGAAAAAAACTCCAGAGTTTGGTAGCAGAAGGAGAGAGAATAAAGCTCACTCAGGCCAAGGTGGTGAAGGATAAAGACTCGCTAGAAAATTTTTTTTACCAAGCAATTGAGGAAGGTTGTGAAGGCCTTGTTTGCAAGTCTATTAAAAGCAACTCCATTTATCAGGCAGGAGATAGAGGCTTTCTTTGGATTAAGTATAAGAGGGAGTATAAAAGCGAGCTTATTGACACTTTGGATTTGGTGGTGGTGGGGGCATATAAGGGTAGAGGGAGGAGAGCGGGCACATATGGGGCCTTGCTTCTCGCTTGCTATTCAAAGGAAGAAGATGTGTTTAAGACTCTCACCAAATGCGGTGCCGGATTTACTGATCAAGACTTAAAAGAAGTCCCTGAAAAACTGGAACCTTTTCGCTTATCTCACCCTCATCCTCGGGTGGTAAGCAGGTTAGAAGCTGATGTTTGGTTCATGCCAGCCCTTGTTATGGAGATAACTGGAGCAGAGCTCACCTTAAGTCCTGTGCATACCTGCGGTTGGGGGAAGATAGGGAGGAGCGCAGGTCTAGGTATTCGCTTTCCTCGCTTTACGGGTAATTTTAGGGAAGATAAATCTCCAGAGGATGCCACTACTGAAAGTGAGGTTTTAGAAATGTATAAAGAGATTCAAGGAGGAGGATAGGAGTTTTGAGAAGGGAAAGACTTGAAGGCTGTCTGGTCATTTTACTTCTCATATTTTTTTACTTCGTTTTCCGGTTTATTTTAGGATATGTGGAGCAGAGTAAACCCAAGTACTATTCCTATACTAACCCAGCTGGTTTTTCCTT
>Ga0180901_1214_pt1 | contig 9959 bp, 11 predicted proteins | sample Deesub1362A_J573_FD_124299 | JGI IMG/M metagenome (GOLD analysis project Ga0180901, IMG submission 124299) | Unclassified bacterium JdFR-66
TTAAATTGGGCACCCAAAGCAGTGGTAGTGGATAGCAGAAATGAGGAAATGCGCGATCAAATTGACGGTCCCGAACTGGTCTTAGATGGAGATAAGATTAAACTTTACTGCAACTCCTATGAAGGAGTTTATCTTCTAGAGATAAGTAAAGATGGCAAACCTTTAACCTCCCCCGAAATCGTTCTTCCTGCCCGAAAACTTCATGCCCCATGCGATGTCACTCTGATAAAGTTTAAAGGTATTTGGAAAATGTATTTTGGGATTCATACAAAAGGTATTTTTAGCGCGAAAAGGATTAACTAAACTTTATTGGTCGACCTAATAGGTCAGGATGTGAACCATCTATTAGAGATATTACAGCAGCTAGAGAAGGCAATCAAGAAAAATAGATAAGCAGATAAAGAAGGTAAATAGACTCTAATTATATAAATGGAAACAATTTATTAAGTGTATTTTCTATCTCTTCTTTTGTAACCTCTTCCCGATAATAAAGATTTTCAGCTCCGCTATCTTTTGCTTCTTGTGCTATCTTGAGGTTCTCTAGAATATGCTCTTTCTTCAACTCTCTTTTTAATTCCTTCTTCTTAAGAATATTTATAATCTCAGAGGGTTCTATAGGTTTCTTTTTAAAGACCATTGTTATGTCATAGAAATCCCTGTATCTTGCCCGCTCGTTCATAGCTCGTACCTTCTCAGTACAAATCTCAACTAGATCCATCCCCAAAACTTTAACGTCCACTCCATAAACGTTGTTGTAATTTATCTTGCAAGGTGGCCGAATTATCTCCTGGACCAAATCAATATTGATCTTTAATGAGTTAGGATGACCCAAAGGGCCAACAAACTTTAATTTCTCTATTTTTAAGGTAAAATTTGTGATTGAAACTTTTTTGATTTCCAAGAAGTCGTATTCTGAAAAAACTTTTTTAAGATCTTCAAGGTTTACCGGTTTAAGCGTTCCAAAATCTAAATCCTCAGAAAAACGAAGCTGGTCTAAGTAAAGATGATTCACAGCAGTGCCACCTTTAAAGATAAGTTTATCTTTTAATGGTGAGTTATAAAGTATCTTTAAAACAATAGCTAAAAAATAATCCTTTTCTGCCTTAGCTAAAGGATAGCGGAAATTTTGTTTATTGATGATCGAAAGCTGAGATTTATCTAGCAAATCGATCTTCATAATAAAGGCGCCACTTAGCATTAAACTTATTAGAGTTTTTAGTGAGCTTACTATAACCTGAATGTTTTTTTACTTCTTTGTGGAGTTTGCTTGAATCAATATCAATCAAATCTAAAAGAAATCCTAACCGTCGTTTGACAAAAAGAGGATATTTTAAAGCGTATTTTTGCAGCTTTTTGAAGTTAAAATCATTTTTATATTCTTTTAGCTTCTCCAAAACAAGATCGATGCTGTAGGTATCGTTTCTAAAGTAAAGGTAATCCAAGACGACCTTTTCAAGCTCAGCAACTTTGGCTTTTTGATTGTCGATTGAAATCTCCTTGTATCCGAAATAAAGCTCAGGCTTAACTTTTGAAAATTGGTATTCTATACCCTGAAAAGTAAATTTTCTGGGTTTTAGAGTGGTTATAGAAATAACTCTTTTAGGCAGTTGATCAAAAAGACCGTAATGGTTCAAGGCAAAATCAAAAGATACATATGAATTAGGAACAAAAACTTGGGAAATAACTAAAGGTGAAATGTTGGCAAAGTTGTGAGATTCCAAGCTAGCAATTGCAAAAACTCCTCTTTTAATTCTTATCAGCCAACCCCTTCTAGATAAAAGGCTAATTTGTTTCTTCAACTCATCATAAGAATATTCCTTACCCAAAAGCTCTTTAATCTTTTCGAAGTAAGCAATATGTCCACAATTGGAAATTATTTTTTCCAATATATCCAACTCTTTTTTAGATAGAATTGTACGTCTCATTGCCATATAGTACCCGTTTTTGGTCACTAACTAGAAACAATATACACTACAAATTTCCGAATAGTAAAGAGTAAATTTAATTGTTTGATAATACCACCCCGCTTTTATTATGCCAGCGTGACAAAAATATTACAAGAAAAGCTCCTTGAGGCCTACTACGCTGGAGCTATTCCTCTAGAGCTTTTAAAAAAGGAACAAAATAGAATAACAGAAGAGCTTGCGGAGTGCGAGCTTGCGCTTTCGGAGAATTCTTTCAAGCTCGAGGAGGCAGAAAGAGTAATCAGATTAGCCCTAAAGTGGGCTTCTTCTTGCTATAAGGCATACAGAAGTGCTGAGCCTCAAACCAAAAGAAAATTCAATCGCGCCTTCTTCAAAAAAAATCTACTTCAAAAAATAAAAAAATCAGTGACGTGGAGTACACTGATCTCTTTTCCCTTTTATTTGATTCAAGTTCAAGTAAGATCGGTTTGGTCGGGGTGGCCGGACTTGAACCGGCGACCTCAGCGTCCCGAACGCTGCGCGCTGAACCAAACTGCGCTACACCCCGATGTGTTTCCTTATAAATCCTTCTTTTACTATTCTTTCAAGAACGTCCTCTCTCTTCAACTTCTTCAATGCTCTCTCAATTTTTTTGCTTCCTCGACACTTTCAAACTTCTGAATAAAAACGAGATTCCAAGGAGTTAAGTTCCGTGTATACCCCACATATCCCTTTTATGCTCCTCCAATCGCTGAAAGGGATATTTATTGTTCTAAACCATGTAATTTTAGCACTTCTAAATCTCAATATCTCAGCCCTAAACTTATGAGGAAAAGACCAAAAATTCCTTCCAGAAGTCCTACCACTCGCCAGAGAAAAAGAGGAAAATTCTGCAAATTTGAAATTGACTCCTGCCAGCTCTCCTTCTTAAACACTTTTCTCCAAAAAGTAAAGTAAGCCTCGGGCAAAACAAAGAGAAAAAAACCTTCCAAAAGGAGCAAAAAACCGATACCAATGAGAAAAACAGAGAGCATTTTCACTGCTTTCAAAACTATTAATATATTAATAATAAATGCCTTGCTGTTTCAGTTTTATCATGAAATCTTGAGGATTAGCAGACATTTGAGCTGCATCCTCAAGCGTAACTTTTCCTTCCTGGTAAAGGCGGACAAGGCTCTGCTCAAAGCTCTGCATTCCATAGTACTCCCCTTCTTCAATGGCATCTTTTATCTTATGTGTTTCCTCGGGTTTTAAAATATAATCCCTGATCGTAGCTGTATTTACCATTACTTCAACAGCAGGCACCTGCCCTCCCCCAATTTTCGGAAGAAGCCTTTGGGAAATTATCCCTTTTAAGGTGAAGGCTAGCATAATTCTGATTTGGCGCTGCTGATGGGGAGGGAAGAAATCTATTATTCGATTTACGGTTTCTGGAGCGTCAATAGTGTGGAGAGTGGAAAAGACTAAGTGACCAGTCTCCGCTGCTGTAAGAGCAGCTCTCACCGTCTCTTCATCTCTCATCTCCCCAATAAATATCACGTCAGGGTCTTGTCTTACTACATTTTTCAAAGCGTCTGCATAAGAGTCAGTATCAATTCCCAACTCCCTCTGCCTGATAACACTTTTCTTATCCTCAAAGACGATTTCTATAGGGTCTTCGATGGTAATAATATTTGCTCTTCTTGTCCGATTTACATGCTCAATCATAGCAGCAATAGTTGTAGTCTTACCACTTCCAGCAGTTCCTGTAACCAAAATTAGCCCCCTTGGCTCCTCCGCCAGTTTAGTTACCACTGGAGGCAAACCAAGTTCCTCCACAGAAGGAATTTCTGAATAAACATGTCTTATCGCCAAAGAAAAATTGCCTTTTTCTTTGAAGATGTTCATTCGAAATCTTCCTAAATCTCCAAAGTATTTCGCAAGGTCAATTTCCTTTTTTTTCTTTAAAATTTCTCTTTGGGCTTCATCAAGAAGAGAAAAAACAAGTCTTTCCATCTCTTCTGCAGAAGGGGGCGGATACGGAGTGGGTTCAAGGTTTCCGTATATTCTCCAAAAAGGAGGGGTTCCCACTTTTATGTGCAAGTCTGAAGCTCTTTTCTTTACCATTTCTTGCAACATGTCTTCCAAAATCAATACTCCCACCTCCTAAATATCCCAGTATTCCTTTACCACAGATTTTACCTCAATCACTACTTCTTCTCCTAATCGAGAAGGATTGCTCTTGAGAAGAAGCTCCTCTTTAAGAAAAGCTCTAAAACAGTGCCAAACAGAAAGGGGGAGAGCTCGCAGGTCATATCCACCTTCCAGAGAAAGGATAAGCGAAGAGGAGGGAAGAGATATTAAACTACGGATAAAGTAATAATAGTCGGATTCATGAAGATTGAGGGAGGAAAGAGGATCGAGGATATGACTATCAAAACCTGCCGAAACTAAAATTAAATCTGGTTCAAACACTTCAAAAAGAGGTATGACCACTTCTTCAAAAGCAAAATGATAAGCAGATGAGCCTGTACCTGGAGGAAATGGAAAATTAAAATTAAAGCCCTTCCCTTTATCGAAACCAACCTCTTTTATCTTTCCTGTGCCTGGATAATGAGGGCTCTGATGAAAGGAAATGAAAAGAATCGGCTGAGTATATAAAATCTCTTGAGTTCCGTTCCCATGATGAGCATCCCAGTCTAAAATAGCAATCTTTTTAAATCCCGCATTATAAGCATAAAGAGCGGCTATCGCGACATTGTTTATTAAGCAGAAACCCATAGCTTTATCTGAAAGTGCATGATGACCAGGCGGCCTAACCAAACAAAAAGCATTTAATCTTTCTCTTAAAGCGTCGTCTACCGCTTGAATGAGTGTCCCACAAGCTGAAAGCGCAACTTCAAAAGAGTGCTCGCTTGCATATGTATCTAAATCGAGGAATCCTCCTCCCTTCTCACAGAACCTCTGTAAAGAAAAGAGGTATTTTTCCGCGTGAGCTAAGGAAACTTCATTAAGCTTTGCTTTTCTACCTTTTCTCTGTTTGACCTTTTCTAAAATATTCTCACCTTTTAAGAAATCTAAGATGGCTTTTATCCTCTGAGGATTTTCAGGATGAGAATTAAATGGTCTGTGCTTGCTTTCGTCCTCTTGAAAATAAACGAAGACTTTACTCTCCGACAATCTTTACTTCCACCCTTCTTGTTCTTGGACCATCCAGTTCAACGAAGAAAATTGACTGCCAAGTCCCAAGAGAAATATCTCCCCCCATCAGAGGAAGAGAAAGTGAAGGGCTCAAAAGGGAAGCTAGAAGATGTGACGGCGCATTATTGTCAACTCGATTATGCTTATAATTACCATCCCAAGGAATTATCTCCCCAAAAATTCTCTCTAAATCACTAATCAAACCCGGTTCAGCTTCATTTACAATAAGGCTGGCTGTGGTATGAGGTGTATAAATTAAAACTATCCCCTCCTTTAGCCTCCCTCTCTTAACCGCCTCTCTAACCCTATCCGTTATTTCTATAAGTTCAATTTTTCTATGAGTTGATAAAGTAAGTGTCTGAGTGTAAACCAATTAAATCCGACGGGCCCCAGCATACCCGCCGTGGCTGGAGAGGGGTTGAATTCTTACCACTGCACCGGTATGAGGTGAATGAATAAAATTCCCATTCCCCACATAAATACCAACATGATTTATCCTCCCACCCCGCGCAAAGAAAACGAGGTCACCTGGTTGAAGTTCGCTTTGGCTTACAGGTGTTCCACAGTTGTAAAGTGCGCGGGAGGAATGGGGAAGCGAGATTCCAATCTGAGAAAAGCAATAAACAACCAGCCCTGAGCAGTCAAAAGCATTAGGTCCGGCAGCTCCCCATAAATAAGGCTTGCCTAATTGAGCCAGAGCGATTGAAACAACATCTTTTCGAGGACTTCCCCTGGAAACACGATAAGAACTTCTAGAAACACTTATTTTCCTTCGGCTTTTCGAACTTTGAGTATTAGTATTAAGAGAGGCAAGATATGTTCGCTGCAATTCTTCCTGGCGCCTGGCTTCAGCTGCTTCTAGAGAAGCAATTTCTTTTTTTATCTTCTCATAAAGCTTTCTTCTCTTTCCTAACTCGCTTTCTATCGTTTCCTTCTTCTCTGCTAATTTAGCAACTAAGTATTTTTCCTCTTTCTTCTTCTGCTCAAGCTCAGCTTTTTTTCTCTCGTTTTCCCTCTTTAGCTCCTTAATTTCTCTTAAAAGCTTCCCGTCGTAATTAATAAGTAGACTCGCATACTTCATGCTCTTTATAAATTCATTCAAATCTCTTGCTCCCAGAAGCATTTCTAAGAGGCTCAATTCTCCACTTATGTAAACTCTCCTCACCCGCAGAGTTAACGCTCTTCTTCTCTGGGCAAGCTTTTTTTCATTTCCTTCTAAAGACCTTTCAACCTTTTTTAGAGAATTTTGGGTTCTAGATAATTTGTACCTAGCTTCGTTGTAGTCCTCTACTACCGTATCCAAGCGATTGTCTATCTCTTCTATCTCCTTTTTAACTTCTTCGAGCTGGCTTTTTTTCTCCTGAATTTTAGGAGTTGCCCAGAGAGGAAAGGGAAAGACAAACACAAAAATAACCACTAGTGCAAAAATTCTCTTGTAAAATTTCATTATTAAATTTGACCTATTCACGTCGGAGGTAGTTTAACACTTACCTAAAATTCATTCAACCTGACGAGCATACTTTTTTATTCCTTCTAAAATTGCACCCGCAACTCTCTGTCTCAAAGCAGAATCAGAAAAAGGCACTTTTTTCCCCAGTTGAGTAAAAATAAAAAAATTTATAATAACGGCGGGCATTCTTGTCCTTCTTAAAATTTTTAAAGGCTTGCCTTGCAACTCCAAGTCCTCATGCTCAACCACATTTAAAATCTCTTCATGAATAAGCGAAGCTAGCTTTCTTCCCTTACGGGAATACCTTTCTTTATCCTGAAAGTAACACACTTCTATAAATTCTCGATTAGAAGAAATGAAATTAATACCCACAAAAATATGGGCTCCACTTTCATTTACCGCTTTTATTTTTTCGTCTTCAGAAATCGTCTCTTCTCTGCTTCTAAGATGGAAAATTAAAGCCTCATGAGCCATCAATAATTTTCCCAGTCTTTCTGCAATATCTATTGCCAAACTAACTATACTTTCATCACTGTTCACATCCACTGCTACTTTAAAACCCTGAGGAAGAGGTATCTTCAACTCTCTTCTAGGAAATTCGATGTCTACTTCTCCTCCCGCTCCCATCCTTTTAAGCTCCTCCAATGTTTTTAACCCCACAATACCATCCACTATAAGTCCGGTAGACCTTTGAAATTCCTTGACAGCTTTTTCCGTCTTAGGCCCAAAAATACCGTCTAAAATTCCAGGATTAAATCCCAGACTTTGAAGTAAACGCTGCAGGTCTCTTACGTCTCTTCCCCTAAAGAAAGGGTGATGGAGGTAGAGAAGCCTTTCTCCCAGCTCATAGCTTTCCTCAACTAACTTTTTCCAAGTTAAATCATCTACGCACCCGTTTTCAGGAAGAGTATGTTTCCTTTGAAAGTCGCGGATGGCTTCTTCGGTTTTGGGACCAAAAACACCATCAGGACCTGTTATTCCTAAATCATACCCTAACTTCATTAACCGTCTTTGGATATCTGAAACTTGTTCTCCCCGAGATTTCCGGCTAATTTTCATTTTTTCTCCTTATACAAAAAATGGAGCGGATGACGGGAATCGAACCCGCACTCTTCGGCTTGGGAAGCCGACGTTTTGCCATTAAACTACATCCGCCCATTACAATATTAACAAACAATTTCTCTTCTTCAACTGCGTAAGAATAAAGAAATAAGAACCAAAAAAAGAAGGAGAAGAGAGATAAAAACCTTTCTCGCCTCTAATGGACGGAGCTGAGGTTTGCTTTCCTTTAAGAAAATTAATCTCTGAGCGTGAATATCTAAATCCCCTCCGTGCTTTACGCAAGAAGCGGAAAAGAGGCCCTTTACTGAAATTATATCGCCTCTCCGATTGTAATCTCCCCCCTGGAGTTTCCCTTCCCAATCAACTTCCTTTACAAAAACGCCAACTGTTCCCTTGCCATCGCTTATATTAACCCAATACCCACCAGAATCCCTTAAAGGATCTCCAATAACTTCTCCTTTCACCTCTATAACTTTTTGGTCATAATTCAAAGGATTTGAAACGAGCTCACCTAATGAGACCTCATCAGCCCACAGTGAACTGGAAAAGAAAAATAATAATAAAAACAAAAGAAGAAATAGATATCTTCTCATTTTCCTCTCCAAAGGGCATAGATTAAGCCCAATAAGCTCAGCACGGAAATAAATTCAAGCCTTCCTATCCACATTTGGAAAATATAAACCACTTTTAAAAGAGAAGACATTGAAGGTGAAGTGATTCCTACAGAAAGGCCTACGTTGGCAGTGGCAGAAACGGATTCAAAAAGAGCGTAAAAGAAAGGATAACCTAGCAAACTCCCCACAACTCCTCCAAAAAAATATGAAAAGAGATAAAGAAGGATAATAAAGAAAGCCGACTGAGCTACCTCTCCCTTTAAAATTTCTTCTTTAATATGATGATATTTCTCCACCACTACCGCAGATAAGGGCAGAAGGTGCCTTTTTACCTCCAACTTCAATGTTTTGAAAAACATACCCACTCGCAATGCTTTTATTCCCCCTGCCGTTGAGCATGCACTTCCCCCGAGAGCCATTGCCAAGATAACACCCACAAGCGCCACTTCACCCCATTGACTAGCAAATTGGGAAGGGTAAACAGTCATATAACCTGTTCCAGAGTGAGCGGAAAGGATGTGATAAAGTCCCTTTCTGTAAACAGAAAAGATACTGAGATAAGAGCGGTTCAAAAGAAGTCCCAGGGAAACCAGTATCCAGGTTAAACTTATTGTAATGAAGAGAGATTTTGTCTCGATATTTTTCAATATCTCTTTTCTATCGCCAAACCAGAGGGCATAGTGAAGCCCAAAATTTATTGTTCCTGCTAACATCAAAAGCAAGGTTACTATTTCCAAAAAGAAGTTGTGATAATAAAGAATACTCTGCGAATGAGGAGTAAACCCACCCGTGTCAAAAGCTGCCATAAAAAGACACAAACTGTGGAATATCGCTTTAAAAACAGGCATTCCAGCGATTTTGAGAGAGATAAATAAAGTGGAAGAGCCAAGTAAAAGATAGATAAAGCTCGCAGTCCAGATAAACTTCGCTGTCCTCACAATATTAGGAAAAATTCTTTCTTCCCTCCCTTCACCCACATAAAGTTCGTAAAGGGCTCCTCCTGCAGTGCTCAATATAAGTATCCCCGCCACAACAATTCCCTGCCCTCCAATAAACATAATAAAGTGCCGCCAGAAGTTTGTAGAGTAAGCCATATGGTCAAGGTCCTGCACAAGAGTGAGACCAGTCGTGGCCAGGCCACTCATAGCCTCAAAACAAGCATCAAGGAAACTGCCGTAATGCCCAGAAAGATAGAGGGGAACAGCCGCGAAAAACATAGCTACCACCCACAAAAGAGAAACAACACTTAACGCTTCCTTATGTTTCAAGCTGCCCTTTTCCCCGTAGCGAAGAAACACTTTTGCCATCAAGAAAGCAAGGGAAAAACCTATAAGAAAATCAAAAAAAGGATTCCACTCTCGCAACAATAATGCTAAAAAAGCAGGTAAAAGAAAGAGAAAGGAAAAGTAATGACTGATTCTCCCCACATAATACAAAATGAGTTTCACACTTTTAGTTGTGGGTTTTAAAATCATGTCAAATTAAAGATTAAATAAATAATTAATAGAAGAAGAAAGGAAAAAAGGAAAAGAAAAAGAGCATACAAAACTTCCACCATAATTCCACCTATGATTTTCCCCGCCCAATCTTTAAATTCGCCTACAGTTCGCAAGCCTCTGTCTTCCCTCCCTTAAGGACTTCCTCCAAAGCCTTTTCTTTACCCATTAGCGAAACTGCCATTATTACATCGCCTGATTTAAGTTCAGTATTTCCTCGAGGAATAATCACATCATCACCGCGCAAAATGGC
>Ga0180901_1162_pt1 | contig 9861 bp, 7 predicted proteins | sample Deesub1362A_J573_FD_124299 | JGI IMG/M metagenome (GOLD analysis project Ga0180901, IMG submission 124299) | Unclassified bacterium JdFR-66
AGGTGGGTGTTCTCGGGTCGCTATCACCACACAATAGACAGTAAAGGTAGAGTCATACTTCCAGCAAAAGTAAGAAATGAACTAAAGGAGGGAGTATTTATCACAGTATGGCCTGGACCCTGCCTCCTCCTTTTTCCTCGTTCAAAATGGCCTATGTGGGAAGACAAGTTAATTTCTTTACCTAAAGGGAAAAGGGAAAGCATGAACTTTTCTAGATTTTTTTATTCGCGTTTGAGCGAGGAGAAACCAGATAAGCAAGGGCGTATTTCGCTCACTCCTGAGCAGATAGAATGGGCGAAGATTAAGAAGGAAGTCGTTTTCATTGGTGTAGGTGAGAGGCTTGAAATCTGGAGCAAAGAGTTGTGGGAGCCTTGCGAGAAGGAAATTGGAAGCTCCTTCGAGCAGTATGTGGAAAGTTTAGATATATAAGCTGGTGCTTTGACAATGGAATATCGACATCAACCTGTATTGCTGACCGAAGTTTTGCAGCATTTAAAGTTGCCTAGAGGAGGCATAGTAGTAGATGCGACCGTCGGAGCTGGCGGTCATGCTCGTGGGATAATCGAGGCACTAGGTAAGCAGGGTTTGTTGGTGGGGCTCGATGTAGATGACAAAGCTTTAGACGCAGCAGCAAAAGCACTAGCCCCCTTCGGTCAGCAAATTAAGCTTATACGTGAAAGCTATAAGAACCTTGACAAAGTGTTGACAGCACTTTCCCTAGGAAGGGTGGATGCTTTCCTTTTCGATTTGGGAGTTGCTTCATTTCAGTTTGACGAAGCGGAAAGAGGATTCAGTTATCGGTTCGATGCTCCACTGGATATGCGTTTTGATCGGCGGCAGAAATTAACGGCGTTTCAAGTGGTGAATGAGTATTCTGAGGAGGAGTTAACTAGAGTGATTAAGGAGTACGGAGAGGAGAGGTGGGCGAAGAAAATCGCTCAAGAGATAGTTTTAAAAAGAGCCAAAAAGCCAATTGAGAGTACTTTTGAGCTTGTAGAGTTGATTCGAAGAGCGATACCTGCGCCAGCGAGGAGGAGAGGTCCCCATCCTGCCCGGAGAACATTTCAAGCTTTGCGAATTGAGGTAAATAAGGAACTCGAAGGTCTCGGTGAAGCAATCAGAGCAGCAGTTAGATGGCTTAATCCGGGGGGAAGGGTTGCTGTCATAAGCTATCACTCTTTGGAAGACAGAATTGTAAAGCAAGTTTTCAAGGAATTAGCAAAAGGGTGCGTCTGCCCTCCTGATATTCCCAAATGCGTATGCGAAAAAAAAGCACTTATAAAAATAACTACAAAGCGAGCGGTAAGACCAAGCCCAGAAGAGATTGAGAAGAATCCAAAGGCAGATAGCGCCCGGTTAAGAGTTGCGGAGAGGTTAGAAGATGAGTAGCGTTGGACTAGCACAAAAAGCACCATTAAAAAAGAGGAAAAAAACTATAAAGAAGACCCAGGTAGGAATAAAGAACGCAGCATTCGCAGCAGTTCGCCTGGTTGTTTTCGCCTGCATGCTTGGGGCTCTGGCATCCTTAACAATTTCCATTTATTTCCGCGTGGTAATAACAAAAGATTCCTTTTACAACAATGAATTGGAGAAGAAAATTGAGAGCGAGAAAATAGTTAAAGAAAAGCTTGAAGCGACTTTAGCATCTCTTAAATCACCACAGAGAATTGAAAAAGTAGCAGTGGAGGATTTGGGAATGGTAAAACCCACTGAAGTTTCTTATATTATTTTACCTCCATTGGAGGAAAGGCTACCCGATATTGTTCATAAGAAGAAAAAGCTTGAGATTGGTTTTCTGGACAGGCTTGCTGATAGCCTTGCTCAGAGCAGAGAATTAGCAGTTGAGATACGTAAAAATACTCTTAGATAGGAGGGGCAATGCGACCTTTTAAGCGAAAGATAGAGGTTCGCATTGCACTTATTTTCATATTTATTTTCATTTTCTTTGTCGTTATCTTCTATCGCCTTCTCTGTTTTCAAGTAATGGAAGCCCGAAGTTTGGAAAAAAAAGCGCTTTCCCAGAGGTTGAAAAAGATTGAACTCCCTCCCAGAAGGGGTAATATTCTCGACCGCAATGGCGAGAATTTGGCGTTAAGTGTGGAGGTGACTGATATAAATGCAACTCCATATCTTGTAAAAGAACCTCGCGAGGTGGCTCAAACGCTTTCTTCTTATTTGGGCGAACCTCAGGATGAACTGTATGAAAAGCTCACTCGAGATAATGGATTTGTTTTTCTGGCGAAAAAGGTAGATGTGGGGGTTGCGAATAAAATAAAAGAGTTGAGAATTGAGGGAATAGGTTTTACGCCTAACCACAAGAGAATTTATCCCTGCAGTGAACTTGCTTCTCAAGTAATAGGTTTTGTTGGAGGCGAGAATAAAGGATTAGAAGGCATTGAGTACGAATACGATTCAGTTTTAAGAGGAAAGCCGGGCTACTTTTTAGTAGAGGAGGATCCTGTTGGAAGACCTGTTCCAGGCGGTTTAAAAAAAGGCAAAGAGCCAGTAGATGGAGATAGCTTGAAACTTACTTTAGATAGAGAGATTCAGCATGAGGTGGAAAGAGTTTTAAAAGAAGTTTTGGAGGAAAGCGAAGCTAAAAGTGCTACAGCCATAGTAATAGATCCAAAAACGGGTGAAATACTAGCTATGGCTTCACTTCCTTCTTACGACCTTAACCACTTTACCACCGCTACTCCGTACGACATCCGAAATCGGGCAGTAACTGATAGCTATGAGCCTGGTTCAACTATGAAAGTAGCAGTAGCAGCAGCTTGTTTGGAAGAAAAAATATATAAGACGTCAAGCGTTCTTCATCTGCCTTCTTATTTGAAGATAGGAAGATACAGGATAGGGGAAGCTCACCATCGTCCGGCAGGAGATTATACCTTGGAAGAGATAATCGTTCACTCCTATAACATTGGAGCAGCTCTTTTAGCTAAAAAACTAGGCGAGGAAAGAGTTTATAATTATCTGAAAAGCTTTGGTTTTGGTGAGAAAACTGGGATTGATTTTCCTGGAGAATCGGCTGGGAATCTTCCGAAACTTGAAGATTGGTCGAAGTCAAAGATTTATACAGTTTCCTACGGCCAGGGGATAAGTGCTACTCCGCTTCAGGTATTGATGATGTATGCAACTATTGCCAACGATGGCTTTTGGGTAAAGCCACATCTGGTGAAAGAGATATATAATTCAGAAGGGAAACTGAAGAAGGTAATTTCTCCTGGAGAAGGGAGAAAAGTCATCTCTACCCGAACTGCTACAGAGTTGAGATATATTTTAGAAAAAGTTATAGAGGAGGGAACGGGAAAGAGAGCTAGAGTAAAAGGTTATAGAGTAGCGGGGAAGACAGGAACAGCTAAAAAGCCTAAGTTAAGCGGGAGAGGTTATAGTTCGAAATATGTGGCTTCATTTGTAGGTTTTGCACCGGCAGAAGACCCTTCTCTAGCAGCTATTGTGGTTGTAGATGAGCCAAAGGGAGGCTATTATGGCGGGGTTGTAGCTGCTCCTGCTTTTTCCAAAATTATGGAGTTCTCTTTAAAGCACTTGAAGATTCCACCTTCAGGAGGTTAATTGAGGAGCGCAGAGTTAGCAAGGATTTTAAAGGCAGAAAAATTTGAAGGTGACGATTTAGAGATAAAGGGAATTTCTTACAACTCTCGAGCTGTGAGGAAAGGAGATGTGTTTTTTTGTATTCCGGGGGAAAGGACAGATGGTCATTACTTTGCTCGGGAAGCATTGAGCAAAGGGGCAATAGGATTGGTGGTTGAAAAGTGGATTGAAGAAGCAAACACTCCCTTTCAAATATTGGTGGAAAATTCTCGTGAGGCTTTAGCAAGAGCATCTGCTTTCTTTTATGGAGAACCGTCTAAAGACTTTCTTTTAATAGGGGTGACAGGGACAAATGGGAAAACAACTACAACTTATTTATTGGAGAGCATTTTTAAGAGTGGTGGGAAGAAAAGCGGTCTTATAGGAACAGTTGAATATAGAATTGGGGATAAGGTTATTTTGCCGGAGAAAACAACTCCTGAATCTTCTGACCTCCAGAAAATTTTCTTGCAGATGAAAGAAGAAGGAGTGGAAGCAGTGGCAATGGAGGTTTCCTCTCACTCTATTCATCAAGGAAGAGTTTCTTACTGTTTTTTCGACAAGTTAATTTTTACTAATCTCTCTCGAGATCATCTTGATTATCACAAGACAATGGAAGAGTACTTTGAAGTTAAGAAGTCTCTCTTTGAACATAATCCTGAGGCTATGAGAATATTGAACGCTGATGATTTATTTGGGCAGAGGCTTTTAAAAGAGCTTTCTGGGGAAAAAATTTCTTATGGAGTAGGAAAAGGTGAGGTGAGAGCAGAAAATATAAAAGTTTCGTCTGCAGGTGTTTTCTTCTCCCTTCTTTCTTCGTGGGGGAAAATTAATATAAGGTTAAAGTTAAAAGGGAGGTTTAATGTTTACAATGCACTTGCCGCTTCAAGTGCGGCTCTTTCCGCAGGTTTTTCTGTTGAAGATGTGGCTAATGGCTTAGAATCCGTGGAGAGAGTTCCCGGTCGGTTGGAGCCGGTAAATTTGGGTCAGGATTTCATGGTTTTAATAGATTATGCCCATACACCAGACGGTTTAAAAAGTGTTCTCGAGACTTGTAGAGAAGTGACATCTGGAAAGCTAATTGTGGTTTTTGGATGTGGTGGAGATAGAGATAGAAAGAAAAGACCTCTTATGGGAAGGATAGCTGCTCAACTTGCTGACTATACCATCATAACCTCAGATAATCCGCGGAGTGAGGAACCTGAGGAGATTATAAAGGAAATTGAGAAGGGTTATTTAAGCCTTTCCGAAAAAACTCCTTATGAAAAGATTGTGGAAAGAAGAGAAGCTATTAAGAAAGCAATTTGGCTGGCTGAAAAAGGCGATACTGTTTTAATAGCAGGCAAAGGTCACGAAAGGTATCAGATTTTTAAAGATAAGAAAATTCACTTCGACGACTTCGAAGTGGCCAAGGATATTTTAAAGGAGAAGATTTTTGGAGGAAAAAGCTTTGCTCAAACTTAAAGTTAGAGAGATAGCCCAAGTCATAGGTGGCAATTTTCCAGGAAATGGAGAGAGTGTAATAGTGGATAAGGTGAGCACTGATTCAAGGAGAACCCAACCTGGTTCTTTGTTTTTTGCTTTGAAAGGGGAGAAATTTGATGGGCATATGTTTTTAAAAGATGCAGTCAAAAATGGAGCTAGAGCTGCGGTAATCTCTGATAAGTATAAACCTCAACTTGAAGTCAATATCCCCTTAATTCAAGTATCAGATACACTAACTGCTTTACAAAACCTTGCCACTTATGTAAGAAAAAAGACGAGGGTTAAAGTTATTGCTATCACTGGAAGTACAGGAAAAACCACTACAAGGGATTTTCTCTCTAATATTCTCAAACAAAAATTTAATGTGGTTGCTGCACCCTTTAACTATAACAATGAGATTGGAGTTCCTCTTACCCTTCTTGAACTCGATGAGCATAGTGAAGTGGTTGTTTTAGAGCTTGCTATGCGAGGAGCCGGAGAAATTCGAGAACTAACTCAAATTTCTCAACCTGAAATTGGTATTGTGACAAATGTTGGGCTTACCCATTATGAACTCTTGGGTTCTGAAGAAGCTATTGCGCAAGCCAAGGCTGAACTCGTTGAGAGCTTGCCTAAAAGTGGCTATGCAGTTTTAAACTCCGATGATCCGTGGTTTTCCTTTCTTAAAGAGAGAAGTAAAGCTAAAGTTATTTCTTATGGGTTAAGAAGCGAGGTAGATGTGAGAGGCGAAAATGTTGAAATTGACAAAGAAGCTAGAGCCTCTTTTAAAATTTTTCTTCCTTACGGCTCAGTGAGAGTGAAATTGCCTTATCCAGGAAAGTATTACGTTCACAATGCACTTGCCGCTGCTACCGTAGCTTTTCTTCTGAAGTTAAGTGAGGAGGAAATAAAGAGGGGAATCGAAGGAGCTAAATTCAGCGGGATGAGAATGGAAGTAGCGAAAGAGGGAGAAGTAACCTTAATAAATGATGCATACAACGCTAATCCTGCTTCTATGCTTGGGGCATTACAAGTTTTAATAGATTTCGCTGGTGAAAGGAAAGTTGCTTGTCTGGGTGATATGCTTGAGCTTGGAGAGATTTCTCCCCGTGAACATGCTCAACTTGGATGTTTGCTGGCTTCAATTAAGCCAAATCTAGTTATTTTATTAGGGAAGGAAATTTCACATACTTATGAGGAAGCCTTGAGAAATGGCTTTCCAGAGGAAAACATAAAGATGGCTCGGTCTCAGGAAGAAGTAGCAAGAATTGTCTTAGATTTCATAAAGCCTGGTGACGTAGTTCTTTTTAAAGGCTCCCGCGCTATGCAGCTAGAGAAAGCTTTTGAGGTTGTGAGGAGGGAGCTTTCGTGTTGAAGTTTCTTTTTCCAGCCTATCCAACATATCAAGTTTTTATGGCAGCTGGCTTCGCAGCTCTTTTCACTATCATTTTTACTCCTCTCTGGCTTCGCTTTTCGCAATCGAAGAATATTGGACAAATTGTGAGAACTGATGGTCCTGATAGCCATTTGAAAAAACATGGCACGCCGACAATGGGTGGGCTGATTCTTCTTTTCTCCACCGCTATTTCCTTTTTTCTCCTAGCGAGTGTGGGAGGACTGACTTTAAAGGGGGAAATTGCTTTATTGGTTACGGCTTTTTGCGCTTTTATCGGGTTTATTGACGATTATTTAAAAGTGATAAAAGTGAGGTCTTTAGGTCTGCCCGCTCGGTATAAACTTACTCTTCAAGGAATTGTTGGTTTTTTGCTTTTTTATATTTCATATAGGTTTGTAAAGCTTCCTTTATATCTTCTTCTTCCCATCTTGAATATCAAGATAACCCTTCCTCTTCTAGTTTATTTAGTGTTTGTGATTCTTTTAGTGATGGCTACTACAAACTCAGTGAATCTCACTGATGGCTTGGATGGGCTTGCAGCAGGTACAGCTTCTGTAGTTTGCTTTGTCTTAGCTGCTATTGCTTTCAGGCAGGGTCAAAGGGATTTGGCTATATTTGGAGCTGCAGTAGCTGGAGCCTGTATAGGTTTTCTATGGTATAACTCTTATCCAGCAGAAATTTTCATGGGAGATACAGGTTCACTGGCTTTAGGTGGAGCTATTGCTTCTCTTTCCGTTCTTACAAAGACGGAAATTTTTCTCCTCATTATCGGAGGAATTTATGTTATCGAGGCTCTTTCTGTCATACTTCAAGTCGTTATCTTTAGAAGGACTGGAAAAAGGTTATTTCGGATGTCTCCAATTCATCATCATTTTGAAATGGTAGGCTGGTCGGAAACGAAAGTAATGGTGAGATTTCTTATTTTCACAGCAGCCTTAGCTGGATGGGGATTTGTTCTTTACTTTGTAGGGGCGTCAAGATGAAGAATTTTCCCTTTATAAACGTTTTGGTTTTAGGTTTGGGGGAGAGTGGATTAGCTGCGGCAGAGATGCTTTTAAGATTGGGTTGTCGGGTGAAGGTAAGTGACCGGCAAAATTCTCAGGAGGTTTTGGAAAAAGGTGAATTTCTGAGGCAGAGAGGTGCGCAAGTTTTCTTGGGGGAAGAATCTCTTTCCAATCTCGCAGGAGCTGAAGTTCTCGTTGTGAGTCCAGGCGTTCCCAAGAGCAATCAACTTGTAGTTGAAGCCAAGAAATGGGGAATCCCAGTTTGGAGTGAAGTGGAATTGGCATATTTCTTTTTGGAACAGAAGGAAGTTCAGATTTTGGGAGTTACTGGTACAAATGGGAAAACAACTACTACTGAACTAGCAGGAAGGATACTTAAAGAGGCAGGCTTGCATGTGGTAGTAGGGGGGAATATCGGCCTTCCCTTAACACGCTGTGTTGATTTAGTAGAAAAAGGAAGCATTTTAGTGACTGAGCTTTCTAGTTTTCAGCTCGAGCATATTGATAAATTCTCTTGTCATATAGCAGTAGTTTTAAATATTGCTCAAGACCATCTTGATTGGCATCCAAGTTTTTCTGAGTATGTAGAGGCGAAGTCAAAAATACTTCTCAATCAAAAGGAAGAAGATTATGCCATTCTTAATAGAGATGACCCCTATGTGTGGTCTTTTTCCAAGAAGGCTCTTTCTCAGGTTATTCCTTTCAGCAAGAAGCCTCTTTCGGAAGGTGTTTATTTAGAGGGTGATGCTATCTGGTTTTCCTGGAACTCGTTCCAGAGGGAAAAGATTGTGGATTTAGGTGAGGTAAAGCTTTACGGAGTTCACAACTACGAGAACTTGATGGCAGCTAGTGCTGCAGCTCTCCTTTTTGGGGCAAACTTGGCGGCGGTGAGGAAAGCAGCCTGGGAATTTAAAGGCCTTCCTCATCGCGTGGAGTATGTGGGAAGATTTAAAGGAGTGGATTACTTCGATGATTCAAAGGCAACAAATCCTGATGCCGTGAGAAGGGCTGTGGAAATCTTTTCTTCACCTCTTCTTTTACTTCTTGGTGGGAAAAACAAGGGTAACGACTTTCACAAATTGGCAAAGGAAATTAAAACGAAGGTGAAAAATATAGTCGTTTTTGGAGAAGCTGCAGGAGAGATAGAGGAAGCTTTTTCTAAAGAAGGTGTGAAACCAGAAAGAGCAAAGAGTTTAGAAGAAGCAGTGAAGAAAGCTAAGGAACTGGCGGAGGAAGGGGACGTAGTTCTTCTTTCTCCGGGCTGTGCGAGTTTTGATGAGTTTACAAGTTATGCTGAAAGAGGAGATTACTTTCAAAAGCTGGTGAAAGTTAAATGAAGAGAAATAGAGATATAAGCTATCATGGAATCTGGCTTGTTTCTCTTGCTCTTTTAGGATTAGGGCTTTTAATGATTTTAAGTTCAAGTTCGGTGATAGCTTACTCGAAGACAGGTGACATTTACTTTTTCTTTAAAAGGCAGTTGGTAGGGGCATTTTTAGGTCTTTTTGCCTTATATATTTTCTCTCAGATAGACTATTTATGGTGGAAGCGCCTTTCTCTGTTCACTGTTTTGCTCTCTCAAGTTCTGCTGGTATTTGTGCTCTTTTTTGGTAAAACAGCAGGTGGTGCTCAAAGATGGTTAGGTTTTGGGCCCTTCCAGTTTCAACCTTCAGAATTTGCCAAATTAGCCATACTCATTTTTGGGGCTCAAGTAATTGCGGAGAGAAGAACAGGGAAAGGACTGGGAAGATTCTTCCCTCTTCTTTTCTTTACAGCTTCCACTGCTTTCCTGGTGGTTTTACAGAAGGATTTGGGAACAGCTTTTGTCATTTGCGTTCTCTCCCTTTGCCTTCTTTTTATTGGAGGATTGGAAATAAAATACTGTCTCTCTTTAGCTACTTTGGGCGTTTCAGCAGTGTTTCTTCTTTCTTATGTCGAGAAGTACAGATGGCAGAGGATTGAGGCGTTTTGGAATCCTTGGAAATATGCTAAACACGCAGGTTATCAAATAGTCCAAGCTCTATATGCATTTGGAACGGGAGGGATTTTTGGGGTAGGTTTGGGGCAGAGTCGCCAAAAGTACTTTTATCTTCCCGCGGCTCATACAGATTTTATCTTTGCTATCATTGGTGAGGAGCTGGGGCTTATAGGCACAGCACTGGTGCTCCTTCTCTTTCTGGCTCTGGCTTACTTTGTATTGAGAGTCTCTCTTCGGGCTCGGGATTTCTATGGTAAGATACTCTCTTCCGGGATTGGGATTTGGATTATTGGACAAGCTTTATTAAATATGGCAGTGGTGACAAAGACTATTCCGGTGACAGGTTTACCTTTGCCTTTGATAAGTTATGGAGGTTCATCTTTAGTTTTTACTCTGGCTGCTATTGGAATACTTTTAAATATCTCACA
>Ga0180901_1071_pt1 | contig 9577 bp, 9 predicted proteins | sample Deesub1362A_J573_FD_124299 | JGI IMG/M metagenome (GOLD analysis project Ga0180901, IMG submission 124299) | Unclassified bacterium JdFR-66
TTTGGAGTTATGAGGGGCAGAGAATTCATCATGAAGGATGCCTACAGTTTTGACCGTGATTACGAGGGGCTTCAGGAATCGTACAGGAAGATGCACGAGGCATATTGCCGCATATTTGACCGCTTGGGGCTCAAGTACTACGTGGTGGAGGCAGCAACCGGACTTATCGGAGGGAAAGTTTCGCAGGAGTTCATGGTGATAGCAAAGAGTGGAGAAGATCTTATTTTCTACTGCGAAAAATGCGGTTATGCAGCGAATGTGGAACTTGCCAGAGGTATCTTTTCCTACACGCCTTCAGAAGAGAAGGAAGAGGAGATGTCTGAGGTTTCCACGCCCGGCTATTCTTCAGTTTCGGAAGTAGCTGAGTTTCTTTCGGTGGCACCTGAAAAACTGGTTAAAACAATAATTTTTAAAACTGANGGTGAACTCGTAGCTGTTTTGGTCCCCGGAGACAGAGAGGTAAATGTGAGCAAGGTTGAGCTCTTTCTCAACTCTTCTGTTGAGATGCTTCCAGAAANTGAATTTTCCCGCTATGGGCTTGTTCCAGGCTTTGTAGGTCCTGTGGGGTTGAAAAACATTAAAAAGGTTTTAGCTGATGAGCATATAAAGGAGTTAAAGAACTTTGTAGTGGGTGCAAATAAAGTCGATGCTCATTTCGTAAACGTAAATCTTGGCCGTGATTTTAAAGCAAGCTCTTTTGGAGATTTTGTAGTGGCTAAGAAAGGGGATGTTTGTCCAAAGTGTGAGGTAGGGGAGTTGCAGGAGGAGAGAGGCATTGAAGTGGGCCACATTTTTCAACTGGGGACAAAATACAGTGAAGCTATGGATGCCACATTCAGTGATGAGGACGGGATGAGAAAGCCATTTGTTATGGGCTGTTACGGGATAGGAGTGACTAGATTGATAGCAGCAATTATTGAGCAGTCACATGATGAAAGAGGGATTATCTGGCCTCTCACTGTTTCTCCTTTTGATTATCATCTCATTTTAGTTATGCCTGAGGATAAGCTTCAGAGAAAAATAGCTGAAGATATTTACATGGGACTTTTAGAGAACGGTTCAGAAGTTCTTTACGATGAGAGGGAAGTCACGCCAGGGGTAAAGTTTGCTGATGCAGATTTAATAGGCATTCCTTACCAGATTGTGGTAGGAAAAAAAGTAGAAGAGGGCAAGGTGGAGGTTAAGATTCGGAAAAGTAACAAAAGGTTGGAAGTTTCACCCGAAGAAGCTGTTTCTTTTGCTCTCTCGCTTCGAAAGAAAGCCCTAAAAGGGCTTAGTTTAAGATGAAAAAAAGCAGGTTGAAAATTTCTGCCATTATCCCAGCCTATAATGAGGAGGGAAGAATTTCCCGTGTGCTTGAAGCAGTTACCTCCTCTCCTCTTCTCGATGAAATAGTGGTTGTGGACGATGGCTCCACGGATAAGACTTATGAGGAGGCAAAGTCGTTTCTGGTAAAGGTGATAAAGAGAGAGAAGAACGGTGGCAAAGGAGCAGCTTTAAAAACTGGATTGCAAAACACAAAAGCTGATATTTATGTTTTTTTAGATGCTGACCTTCTCGGTTTGACTCCTGAGCATATTCAGAAGCTGGTTGAGCCCTTGCTTAAAGACGAAAACCTGATGATGACCGTGGGAAAATTTGTAGGAGGAAGAACTTCCACAGACCTCTCGCAGGTAATCGTTCCTTATATTTCAGGTCAGAGAGCGATAAGAAAAGAATTTTTTAAAGATTTACCTGAGATTGAAGATAAAGGTTTTGGGGTGGAAGTGATTTTTACGAAGCATGCCTTGAAAAAAGGTTACAAAACAGAGGAAGTTATTTTGGAAAAGGCTGCCCAGATAATGAAAGAGGAGAAAAGGGGAATTTTAGCAGGAGTTCTCTCTCGTGCCGTCATGTATTGGGAAATGCTGAAAAGTCTGTTTAAGCCTCATTGATAGTGAAAAAATTCCCATTTTAACTTGCTTAAACAGTTTGCCTTCACTAAAATAGATGATATTTTGTAATCAGAGGGAGGTTGAATGTCAAAGGTTGATTTGAGGGAATCTCCGTATAGGGTAATGATTGACGATACCACATTGCGCGATGGGGAACAGACTGCTGGTGTAGTCTTTTCCAATCACGAGAAAGTTCAAATCGCTCGCTTCTTGGATGAGTTGAGAGTTCACCAGATTGAAGTGGGAATACCGGCTATGGGAGGAGACGAGAAAGAAGCGATTAAAAAAATAGTCGATTTAGATTTGAATGCTTCAATTTTAGCTTGGAACAGAGCTGTAATCAGCGATTTACAACACTCTTTGGATTGTGGTGTGGAGGCGGTAGCCATATCTATTGCTGTTTCAGACATTCATATCGAGCATAAGCTGAAAAAGGACAGAAGCTGGGTTCTGGAGTCTGTGAAAAAGAGTGTGAGTTTTGCGAAGGAAAAAGGACTCTACGTTTCTGTAAACGCAGAAGACGCTTCCAGAGCTGACCTAGATTATCTTCTGCTCTTTGCAGAAACAGCTAAAGAAGCAGGTGCTGATCGACTTCGCTACTGCGATACAGTTGGGGTAATGGAACCCTTTAAAACTTATGAAGTGGTAAAGAAAATAATCGACACTGTTGGAATTGAGATAGAGATGCATACTCATAACGATTTTGGGATGGCAGTGGCGAATGCGCTAGCAGGGGTGAAAGCCGGAGCCACTTGGGTAAACACGACAGTAATAGGATTGGGGGAGCGAGCAGGGAATGCTGCTTTAGAAGAAGTGGTGATGGCATTAAAACATACCCTTGATATCGATGTAGGGGTAAAGACTGATCTTTTAAGAGAAGTTGCTGAATATGTGGCCACTGCTTCTGCTAGGACTATTCCTGTTTGGAAAGCAATTGTAGGTGCCAACGTTTTTGCACATGAATCGGGCATTCACGCTGACGGTATTCTTAAAAATCCCAAGACATATGAGGCTTTCTCTCCAGAGGAAGTGGGTCTTGAAAGGCAGATTTTAATAGGGAAGCATTCAGGCTCACATGCGCTTATTGCCAAGTTTAGGGAATACGGAGTGGAGCTTCCTCCGGAAGAGGCAGCAGATCTTTTACCCAAGGTGCGCGAGCTGGCAGTTGATTTAAAGAGAGCTCTTTTCGATAAGGAGCTTATGCTTTTATATAAGGAGTATCGGAAAGAGAAAAGTCGTGGGTAAAACACTGGCAGAAAAAATTTTAGGGGCAAAAGCAGGTTCCTCACTAAAAGCTGGAGATATTGTTATTGTTCCACTTGATTTTGTGATGGCTCAAGACGGAACAGCTCCTCTGGCTATTGAATCTTTTGAAGAGATGGGTGGGGATGAGGTTTTTGACCCTCAAAAGATTGCTTTTGTCATTGACCACAGTGCACCACCTCCTAACTTAGGTGTTTCTCTTTTACATCAAAAAATAAGGAATTTTGCCAGGAAAGAGGGGATAATCCTCTATGAGGTAGGAGAAGGCGTTTGCCACCAGCTTCTTCCGGAGAAAGGGCATGTGGTGCCAGGAGATGTAGTGGTAGGAGCTGACTCTCACACCTGCACATATGGCGCTTTGGGAGCTTTCGCTACTGGTGTGGGCTCGACAGATTTAGCAGCTTCTATGATTTCGGGGAAAATTTGGTTTAAAGTCCCTTCAAGCATTAAGTTTATTTTAAAGGGAAAACTTCCAGCGGGAGTATTCTCAAAAGACATGGCTCTTTTTCTTGTTGGTAAGGTTACCGCTGATGGTGCTACTTATAAGGCAGTGGAGTTTGAAGGAGAAGCCGTGAGTGCCCTTTCAGTAGAGGAGAGATTTACCCTTTCCAATATGGCTATTGAGATGGGAGCAAAGGCAGGCCTTATAGCGCCTGATGATAAGTGCCTTTCTTGGGTAAAGGAGCGTTCATCTCGAAAACCACAGATTTTCACTCCAGACTCAGATGCAGACTATGAAGATATTTTCGAGTTTGATATCTCCATTCTTTCTCCTTGTTTAGCCAAGCCTCACCGGGTTGATAATTTAGCTTTTGTGGAGGAGCTTGAAGGGACAGAAATTCAGCAGGCATTTTTGGGCACCTGCACCAATGGACGTTTAAACGACCTTGAAGTCGCTGCCAGGATTTTAAAAGGAAAAAAGGTTCATTCCAATGTGAGGTTCATTGTGGCTCCTGCTTCCAGAGAAGTTTTTCTTGAAGCGATGAGAAGAGGCATTATTGAAACTCTGGTTGAGGCAGGAGCAGCCGTGGTCACGCCTGGTTGTGGTTGCTGTGTGGGAACGCATAATGGTGTCCCTGCAGATGGCGAAGTTGTCATTTCTACTGCCAATCGAAATTTTAAAGGAAGAATGGGAAACCCCAACGCTTTTATTTACTTAGCTTCGCCGGCTACAGTGGCTGCTTCTGCTCTTGAGGGAAAAATTGCTGACCCACGAAAATATCTAAGGGGGAAAGATGGTTCTTAGAGGAAAAGCTCATAGGTTTGGAGATGACATCAATACAGATTACATAATTTCAGGAAGGTATAAATTTAAAACTTTAGACATGGAAGAACTGGCAAAACATATAATGGAAGACATAGAGCCAAACTTTTATGAAAGGATATCTCCAGGAGATTTTATTGTGGCTGGCAAAAATTTTGGATGTGGCTCTTCCCGAGAGCAAGCCCCCTTGGCTATTAAGCATGCTCAAATTTCAGCCGTTTTAGCCAAGTCTTTTGCCCGTATTTTCTTTCGAAATGCTGTAAATATCGGTTTGCCTGTTATTGAAGTGGAGACGAAAAATATAAGTGATGGCGATGAGCTCGAGGTTAACTTGGAGAAGGGTATAGTTAGGAATATAACGAAAAATGAGGTCTACAGCGCCAACCCTCTCCCTCCATTTATGCTGGAAATTTTAAAAGACGGAGGGCTCGTGAAACATTTTCAAAGGCACGGTGGATACAGGTTAAAGTAGGAGAGTGTTATGTATCGGGTAACTTTAATTCCGGGTGATGGAACTGGTCCTGAGCTTACTCAAGCCATGCGAAAGGTAGCGGAAGCTACTGGAGTGGAAATTGAATGGCAAGTTGTTGAAGCGGGAGAGGGAGTGATGGAGAAGTATGGAACGCCACTGCCGGATGATGTTCTAAACTCTATTAGGGAAACAAAGGTAGCAATAAAGGGCCCTATCACGACGCCAGTGGGAACTGGGTTTCGTTCTGTTAATGTAGCCTTAAGAAAAGCTTTGGACCTTTATGCTTGTGTGAGGCCCTGCTTTACCATTCCAGGGGTAAAATCGCATTATGAAGATATTGACCTTATCGTAGTTCGTGAAAACACGGAGGATCTTTACGCAGGAATTGAGAGGATGGTCGGTGAGGAAACAGCAGAGTCGGTAAAAAGAATAACTAGAGAAGCGTCTGTAAAAATTTCCCGTTTTGCTTTTGAGCATGCGTTAAAAGAGGGTCGCAGAAAAGTTACAGCTGTTCATAAGGCAAATATAATGAAGTGTTCAGACGGTCTTTTTCTTGATTGTGCCAGGGAAGTTGCCTCTCAGTATCCAGCTATAGAGTTTGAAGATCGCATCGTTGATAACATGTGCATGCAGCTTGTGATGAAGCCAGAGCTTTACGATGTCCTCCTCTGTCCTAATCTTTACGGTGATATTCTTTCCGATTTATGTGCCGGATTAGTGGGAGGTCTGGGAGTTGCTCCGGGAGCAAACATCGGGGATGAATACGCAGTTTTTGAACCTGTACATGGAAGTGCTCCCAAATATGCTGGGAAGAACAAGGTCAATCCCACAGCCATTATTCTTTCCTTCTGGATGATGCTCAAGTATCTGGGAGAAGTTGAGGCAGCAGATAAAGTACTTCAAGCTGTGAAAGATGTGATTGCTGAAGGAAAGAGTGTCACCTATGATTTAGGAGGAGAAGCTGGGACGCAGGAGATGGCAGAAGCTATTGCTCAGCGCGTTGAAGGAGCTTAAAAAGCTCTTCTCTTTACTTTTTTAATGTTTTTCATTTTACTTCTAGATGCCGTGAAAAATGCATCGATTCTCTATTTGAAAAGATGAATTTCTCTATAGAGAAAAACCGACAAAGACCTTTGCCTGAACCGAGCAAACCCTTAAAAGACTTAGCGGCTGAGAAGGGTATCACCTTGCCACTTTGTGCTCCTAAAATAGTTGTGAGAAAGTCTCAGAGGAAACTTTATCTCTATGAAGGAGACATTCTTCTTAAAAGTTATCCTATTTCTTTAGGGAAGAATCCTCGAGGTCAGAAGGAGAGGAGAGGGGATGGGCGAACGCCAGAGGGGAAGTTTTATATCTGTCAAAAGGTGAAGAATCCAGCTAAAAAGTCTTTGGGAACTCGCTGGTTGAGAATTTCATATCCCAATGGGGAAGTGGCTAAAAGAGGCTTAGAAAAAGGTCTTATTAACAGGGAGGTTTATGAAAGGATTTTGAAAGCTCTTTCGGAGAAAAAGATTCCGCCTCAGAAAAGTCCTCTTGGGGGAGGAATAGGTATTCACGGTGGTAATGGGATTCATTTTAAGGCAGATCGGACAGCCGGTTGCATCGGAATGTACGATGAGGATGTGGAAGAAATGTATGAGCAAGTTACGCTGGGAACCCCAGTTAAGATTTTACCTTAAGTGTTGTGTAAATTTATATTTAGTGTTATATTATATTCATTCTATTTTGGAGGTGTGCATAATGGCTAGCAAAAAACTAAAAGGGTATTTGAACAAAGCAATTGCGAGGGAACTTCAAGTTTCTATTCAGTATATGTGGCAACACGTTTTAGTGAAAGGGATAGAAGGGTTTGCAGTGAAAAGCGAGCTTAAGGAGATTGCCATTACGGAGATGAAACATGCCGAGGTTATTGCTGAAAGATTGGCTTATCTGGGGGGTGTACCTACAACTAAACCTGATCCCATATTTATGGGGAAGAATTTGAAGGAGATGTTAAAGGCTGATAAGAAAGCTGAAGAAGAAGCCATTTCTATGTATAAAGAAATTATTAAAATCGCCCGGGAAGAGGACGATGAAACCACTCAGAAACTTTTTCAGGGGATTTTGGCTGATGAAGAAGAACATCATGATACCTTCACTTCTTTATTGAGTCGCAGTTAGAAAGTAAATTTACGGTGCTAATTCTTCCCAGGAGACAATTTCAAATCCTGCATTTAGAGGGGGGAGGAAGTGGGGAGGCTCGTCATAAAGCATCCGCTCGTCATACCAGTAATCTTTGGTATAACCGGAGAGCCTTTGTCCTGACCAGGCGCTGAATGTTCCTACTGGACCTCGAAATGATTGAGCAATGCTTCCCCTTACTGTAAGAGTGTCTTTCACAGGTCCATCTCGGAAAGCTTCAAAGCCGAAGGAGTGATTTAAAGCAAAAATAGCTGCGTTTATTGTGATAGAATTGGGAGCTACATCATTTCCTGATTGGTCATAGTGATTTACATAAATCCAGTTGTTGGCGATGAGCCCAAGCATATCGTCATTTGGGTTTTGATAGGTTATATCTCCTGTGATGTAGATATGATTTGAGGCAGCAATGGTTAGCTTTCCTGAAAGTGTTCCGTGGACAAAGGCGTTACCGTTGTTGTCACTCCACTTAGCGGAATTATATGAACTCCATCCGCTGTAATATTTGCTTTCAGGGGCACTTCCAGGAGATTGTGAACCATCTACATAGATAACTCCACTGGAAGGAAGGGGAACAATTCCGGTGGGTCCTTCAGAGAGGGGGTTAGAGTTAGTAATATTTAAATATCCATTGGAAAGAAGCTCAATTTCTGTCCGTCCGTAGTAATAGTACCCACCTAGAGAAGCACGTGCCCAGTAGATAAGGTCTGTGTTTGAGGAAGGGACTTCAAGAGCGTCTACCCATTCTTCATATCCTTCCATGAAAGTGGGATTTCCTCGTCTTATATAAATATCTTCATGCGTAGTGACCTTTCCTTCAAAAACAGGATCGCCATCAATATTGATTCTGTCATTGGAATGGAGGGGACCATGTATCACATCTCCTGTTACGAACCAGATTGTTTCACCCCCTTCTCCTGTCTCGCTATTAGTGAAGTAGATGTATCTAGTGAAGCTTTTCTTCTGAATGCGCACTCTTATTTTTCTACGTACTGTTATTTCTCCGCTGGTTGTAGACCCTGTTGCTTCTCCTGTAGATTCAATGATAACTCCAGGTGTTTCTAGGGGGGTTACATTAAGCCTGTACCTTCCCTCGTCTGTTTGCACCCAATCTTGTTCTGCGGGATGAGTTTGTGTGAGGTAGTAGTCGTCATCTTCGTTCATGTGCCAGATGTAGTTGTTTACTCCTGCTTCTGCTGCTTGAAGTGCTTTATCTGCAAGTTCACTTCTTTTTACCTGTTCAATATCGGTTGTGGCGAGGAATAGGAAGCCCATGCCGATTATGGAGAGGATAAGCAAAATAAAGAGAATTATAGGAGTTGCGTAAAAACCTTCTTCCTTTCTCCATTTTGGTGTAATCTTATTCAACTTTCTTTGTAGCTTTTTTATTCTAATCCACATTTCTTAATGTCACCTCGACAGTCCATTCTTTTGTTTCCGGTGGGCGCTGAGTGTCGATGTCAATTCTCACGTTTATTCTCACAATTTTTACATTTTGGCGGTCAGAGAGAGAAAGGGGTAAGTTGGTCAAAGTTTGAGTGGTAGACGAGAAGTAGGTGAATAGAGGATGATCTGTATCATTCTGGCAGTACACAGTAAGAGTTGTCACTGTAGGAGTGGTAGTATAAGTATAGGGGGTTTGTGTACTATCTGGCTGTGTAACTTTCCGGAAAAGATTAGAGTCAGAAAGGACATATTCCACTTTTTCTGGAGGGGTATCTGAATCAACATTGGAGTAGAATATCAATCTATTTTTATGGGCGTAATTTATCGCCGGCTCGTTAGTCAGAGGTGTAGCTTCCCTCAAGTCTTTTTTCACGAAAGTGAGAACTTTAGAAGCTTCCATCCGAGCAAGGGTGGATTGAGTTGAGCGGCGCCAGCTTTCAACGGAAACCTGAAAAAGCTCGTAAACTCCAGCTACAACCACAGCAAAGATTGCTAAAACAAAGAGAAGCTCTACGAGAGTCCAGCCACCTTCCTCCTTCACTTTTTATCACCTCAATAGCTATAGAGTACATATGCTGTTTCACCCGCATTAACCTGTACTACTCGATGATCTAGCCACCATCTCCAACGCCTTCTATAGACGTGATATGTGCCAGGCTCCAGATCGGAAAAGAGAGTTTCTCCAGGAGCATAGTCACCTGTCCACTGAATTCTATCATATCCACCTGGTCCAATAACTCTAATAGGAACGTTATTTCTCGGTCTGTGATTCCACCATCTTTCTGTACGCACTCTTATAGCACCTACTTGAGCAAGTGGGTTGAGATACGCTTCTACAAATGTATTCTCGCTTGGAGGTAAGTCAATCGTATCGGAGTATGACTCATAACCCTCCTTTGAGACAATAAGCTCATATGTACCTGCATCCATGGAATCTTCATAAATACCTTGGGTGTTTGTAACTCCTGTTATAGTTTCAGAGGTAGCTACATTTGTAAGGGTGACTGTAGCATCAGGCAG
>Ga0180901_1013_pt1 | contig 9334 bp, 4 predicted proteins | sample Deesub1362A_J573_FD_124299 | JGI IMG/M metagenome (GOLD analysis project Ga0180901, IMG submission 124299) | Unclassified bacterium JdFR-66
TATAGGCAGAGGGTTTCTTGGTGTCTATTTTGAATGGTCCTATGTGGACTGTATTTGACCAGTTTCCTGCTTTGTCACGTGTTCTTAGGTTGAAGTACCAGATTCCATCTGAGAGAGTGGTTGAGGTTGATTCTTCTGTTTCTTCTAGGTCTTTTACTGTGTCAGGAATTTCTGTTGTGTCCTTAGTCCAGCTTACTGAGTAGCCGTCTACTCCGCTTAAAGCATCATCTGCTCCACTCCAGCTGATTTCAATTGAGTTGTCAGTTGTCCAGGTTCCTGTGGTGGGGGTGGATTCGAAGGTGGTGGGGTCGGTGGGAGATGTGAAATCACATTTTATCACCTGACTTTTGACGTTCTCTTTGTTCTTACTCTCGTCTATAGAGTAGAAATAGAGAGTATGGATTCCTTCTGAAGGAGGTGTAATAGCTATATTAGGCTCTGCCCAAGCGCCAGTTGTTGAATCCCATTGATAATATGTAGTAGCAGGTTCATTTGGAGAGAAAGCTATAGTAGGAGTAGTTATAAACCAGCCATTATCTCCATTGGGGCTTGAAGGATTGGTGTTAAAACTAGTTGTTGGAGGAGTGGTGTCATAAACTGCTCCACCGGCAGCTGGGTTGGGTGAACTTTGTTCTCTAAAGTCAACAGAGCAGTCGTCTGTGTCCATATTTACTGGAAACCGTTCTAGTGAATTGCCTTTACTTACCTCGGAATGGGGAATAATTCCTGTATAGCTACCATTCTCCCAGACTACAACATCAATGGGATTATCGTTTTCATCTAGGAGAAGGAGTTCGTCTCCTCCGTTAGCTAAGCTGATACTTCCAGTAGCCCAGTTTTTGTACTTGATGAGGTCAACTACAGTACTTGTGGAATCAATTATTTCAAAGTCGGGAAGGTATCCGTAAGCGCTGTAAAAGGCTGTAGCTTTGTTAGCGACTACAATTGTTGATTCAGGAGAGATGTATGTATCGTAGGGAAAGCGATACATGCCTTCTCCTTCACCTGGAGTCTCCTCATCTCCTATCTTTATATTGGAAAGGTTTATACTCTGAGTAGTGGGGTTGTAGATTTCAATCCATTCAGCACCTGGTTCATTCCCTATTGGGTGATACATTATTTCAGTAATGAGAAGGTAATCAGTGACAGGAGTGTAAACTATAAATGGTGAATCTGAGATGTCATATCCCTCGTTTCCTGCCTCGTCTTCAGCTAAAACTTTCACTAAACATTGTGTAGAATTTACTTGCGGTATGGTTACTGTAGCCCTTCCATCATTTGGCCCTCCTGCAGTAAGAGTAGTAAAGTTTGAACCTCCATCAAAGGAGAAAAGGATAGAAATAGGATTCGAACCAAGGTGATCGTCAGACGCTGTCCAAGTAACTTCAACTTCGCTTCCTGCTACGAAAATCTCCCCTCCATTTGGATAGCCTACCTCAACTTGAGGAGGAGTGATATCCACTTCACTCAGTTGAGCATTAATGCCAGAAGTTTCCTGCTCTGATGAAACAAAAACAGAGTCAGCTGAAATAAAATCTGGCTTGTTCTGGAACCACTCCGCAAAATAACTTGTGCTATGCCACTCGTTTGTAAGTGAGGGGTCAAAGAAAACCTTGTATTCTCCAGGAGATAAACCATGCAAAACATACCTTCCGCTTTCTTCAGTCCAAGCAGTGCCCAATTTTTCTATTGGAGCCTGAGCAGCCGCGTCATAAACATTGACCAATACACCTATCAAAGGTTCACCTTGTTCATTGGTTACAGTTCCTGATATTCTTCCTCCTACTTCGAGCTGTGCATTGATTTCGCTTGTTTCTTGCCCCTGGGTGACAGAGACGAGATCGGCGGAGTCGAAGTCGAGTTTGTCGTTGTACCATTCGGAAAGGTAGTCTGTACCGTACATCCAGTTATATCCCTCCGGATCAAACAAAACCTTCCAATTTCCTTCCGGAATACCATGAGCTGCATAATTCCCATTTCCGTCAGTGAAGCTACCACTTACCCATTCTCCCTCAGTACTGTATATATCCACCCACACATTACTTAAAGGGTTTCCATTTGAGTCAGTAACGGTTCCTGATATTCTTCCTCCCACTTCAAGCTGAGCATTGATTTCGCTTGTTTCTTGCCCCTGGGTGACAGAGACGAGGTCAGCGGAGTCGAAGTCGGGTTTGTTGTTGTACCATTCGGAAAGGTAGTCTGTACCGTACATTTGGTTGTGATCCCAAGGGTCAAAGAAGACTTTGTATCCCCCTGTTAAAAGACTGTAAATAGTATAGCTTCCATTACTATCTACGAAATCACCACCCATATAGTTTCCATTGAGGTCATAAACCGATACCCACACATCACTCAAGGGATTTCCATTCGCATCCGTAACCGTGCCTGATATTCTTCCCCCTACTTCAAGTACCGCGTCAACACCGCTTGTTTCTTGTCCTTGGGTGACAGTTACTGGATTTGCGGAGTCGAAGTTTCGTTTGTTGTTGTACCACTCGGAGAGGTAGTCTGTGCCATTCATCCAGTTGTGGTTCCATGGATCAAAAGATACCTTGTAACTCCCTGGAGGAAGAGCGTAAACGGTGTAGTTTCCATTCTGGTCTGTGTATCCCCAACCTACCCAGTTCCAATTGGTATCATAGACATCTATTGTGATGCCTTGTAAAGGGTTTCCGTTTGCGTCTGTTACTTGTCCTGAGATGCTTCCGCTATCTCCGCCACCGCTTTCTTCCTCAAGCACGGCATTGATACCACTCGTTTTTTGTCCTTGAGTGACAGTGACGATGTCTGCTGAGTCGAAGTCGGGTTTGTTGTTGTACCATTCGGATAAGTAGTCAGTTCCATACATATTATTGTGATCCCAAGGGTCAAAGGAGACCTTATAGTTTCCTGAAGGGAGAGCGTGGACAGTGTAGTTTCCGTTTTGGTCAGTCCAAGCATTGCCTACCCACTCATAGTTTGTATCGTATACATCTACATAGATATCAGAAAGAGGATTTCCGTTTGCGTCGATTACAGTTCCCAAGATGAAATTGCCTCTTTTAAATTCGCCTTCTTCAAGCTGAGCATTAATACCTGAGGTGTTAGCACCTGAAGCAACAGTGACAAAATCAGCTGAGCCAAAGCTTAATTTGTTTTTATACCACTCACAAAGATAGTTTGTCATGTGCGTGACATTGTGCCATTCTGGGTCAAAAGCAACTTTGTAATAACCTGGTGGTAAAGCCACGCTGTAAGTCCCATCCCAATTGGTAATGCCACCATAAACCCAGTTACCGTCGTTGTCAAAGACAAATACATCAACTTCCCCAAGAGGATTTCCGTTTGCGTCGATTACTTGTCCTGAAATAGAACCAGGAGTTAATGCAGTTACTTTGATATCATACTTACCCCCATTATTCCAGACATCAGCACTTTTAATGTAATAAGTTATAGTTGAAGCTGTATATAAGGAGTTTATATACATCTTGGAAGCCAGGGGTGCACTCCCGCCATCATCATTCTCATCCGAGATAAACCAAGCGGAATCGTAAAGATAAAGGTAAGTGTCACAGCCATTTGAAAGATTCAATGTCTCTATGATGTAGAATTTTCCTGGTTCAGTGTTAAATTTAAACCAGTCGCTTTCTCCCATCGGGTCATAGGTGTGTGATTGAGTGGTGCCATCAGTTGGGATGAGAGTGGCTTCGGCTGGTGTGTCGTCTGGTTCATAAATATCGGGAGCTGGTAAAATCAAAGAGCTACTAAAAAAGCATAGAGCAAGAGCAAAAAGAGTTATAATCACAAAACTTAATTTCAACTTCTTCCTTTCTAAGCTGAGATTATCTTCTGCACTTCTTTTCCTCTTCACAAAGTGTTTACTTAAAAACACCTTTTTTCACCCTTTCTTTGTTTTGCCAAAAACTTCATAGCTTAGAAAAATAACTTCTTCTTTTCCTTTAGTAGGGATAAATTTTAAAGTGGCAATGATAGTCTTCCCTTTTTGAAAAACGCTTTCTTTTCCTTTCTTCATAGGACTAGAAGGAAGAGCAACATCTATGATTGTTCCTTGAGGAAGAGTTAAAACTTTTCCTTTACCTTTGCCCTTCGACGATTCCTCAAAACCTCTAAAAAAGTCCACTTTTATACTTATTGCCTGAGGTTTAACCTCTACAATCTTTCCTACTACTCTTCCCAAAAGAGGCTTATCTAGCTGTGAAAAGTAGCTTGGACTGAGCATTTCAAATGAAAGGTTTTCAGAAGATGTTTTCTTCCCTGAGGAGATGTTTTTCTTTTCTGAGCTTTCTCTTCCTATTTCTTTTTCTCCAAAGCTTTTAGGGAAAAGAAGGCCAAATTTTTCTTCTTCTATATATCCTTCTTTTGAAATAGAGATTGTGCTTAATTCTTCTCTTCCTTTACTGCTAGCTTTCTCTTTTTCACTGGAACGCAGATAAAAGAAAAATAAAAATCCTATTAAGATAAGAAGAGAAGAGAAAATTATTAATAATTTCTTTTTTCCCTCCACATTTCCTCCACTCTTTTCCCCCTCTTCTGCTGCTATTAGCGCGGCTAAAAACTGCAATTATTACTAATATTTCCGCAAAATTTGATACAAAATTAATAATCTTTTTGTCAATAAAAATCTAAGAGAGATTTAAATATACCTAAGAATGGTGAAGGAGAGTTTGGAATATTTTGAAAATTTTGTACTTAAATATAAAGAAAGCTATCTTTAATAATTTGAGAAAAAATGAAGAAGAAAAGGCCGGATTTTGTTAATACTCTATTTCACTGGGGATTGCTTTTGGTTCTCCCCCTTTTCTTTCTTCCCTTTCAACAAAATCCCTTTCTTCCCAGTAAGCTTTTTGCTTTAAATATCATAGTTTTTTCCTCTCTTTTTCTCTGGCATCAGGAGTTTAAAAAGAAAATAAAAAAAGAGAAAAGAAAAAAGGCTACTTCTCTCCAAAGTAGTATCCTCCTCTTGTCTTTTCTCCTCCTTTTTCTGCTTGCAATTTCTACTATATTTTCTATAGACATCAAAAAAAGTTTTTTTGGTTCCTTTGGGCGATACCAGGGGCTTTTAACTTGGCTTACTTACTTTATCTGCTTATTTTTAGCTTATGAGTTTGCAATTGAACATAAAAGAGGTCAGCTTTGGCGACCACTTTCTTTCTCAACTTCTCTTTGCAGCATTTATGCTATTTTTCAGTCCTTAGGTTTGGATTTTATCACCAAAGCGAAAATGGTTGCCCCCTTTGGTTTGGAAAGAGCCTCAGGAACTTTTGAAACCGCTTCATTTCTCGGCACTTTCCTTACCCTATCTCTTCCTATCCTGATATTTTCATATCTGAAAGAAAAGAGGGTAATTTTAGCCTCTTCTGTTGCCTTAGGACTCATAGCCCTTCTTCTTACCTTCAGTCGAGGAGCTTGGCTGGGCTTATTTGCTGGACTTGCTTTCACATTCGTCATAACTTCTCCTAAAAGAACGCGCTTTCTCATAAGTTCATCGCTACTTCTCCTTTTGTCCCTTCTTCTTTACTTCGCTTCTTTTTATATGGGAAGAACCGGTACGGTTATCGGCAGGCTTGCTGTTTGGAAGGTAAGCTTATCCATGATTTCTTCTCAGCCTCTTCTAGGCAGTGGCGGAGATACTTTCCTTATAAAATTCCCTCTCCATATTTCTGAAGATTTTGAAAGGACTTTGAATATTACAACTAAAATGCCTAGCCGTGGGGCTTTTTTTGATAGGGCTCATAACTTTTTTATTGATCTTTCTTCCGAATTCGGAATTTTCTTCCTCCTACTTCTTCTAACATTGATTTTTCTTTTTTGGATAAAGGCCTTTTTGAATTTGAAAGAGAGCAGAAAAGGTAAGAACTACGAAGTTATGGGGATTTTAGCTGCAACAATCTCTTACTCATTCTCATTGCTTTTCCACTTTTTTTCTCCAGACACAGCTCCCATCTTTTTCCTTTTAGTTGGCCGGGGTTTAGCCTTCATTCAAAATCCTGAAAATAAAAGGAAGGATTCTCCAGACTTTTCTAAAAAATATCAGCGAAAAATAGAAATAGTTACTCTTTTTCTTCTTCTCTTGAGTTTTATCTCACTCACTGCTTCAGCTTTATTAACCATTTCTAATTACTATCTTTTTTTAGGGCTTGAAAGCTACAAAAAAGGTGAAGCAAAAAAAGTTCAAGAATTTCTACATAAAGCACAATCCATTTCCCCCTGGGAAACAGAGTTCAACCTCATTGAAGGAAGAAGCTTGTTTTTGTTGGGAAAAAATTTTAAAGACCCAGAACTTTTAGAGCTCTCTGTCCAAGCATTCATGAAAGCTACTCAGAAGTCGCCTCTTGATGAAAGAGGTTACTTCTCTTTAGGAAATGCGAGGCTTCTTCAATTTGAGCTTACAAATGAACGCTCTTTGCTTCTGGAAGCAAAAAATGCTTACCAAAAGGTCCTCTCCGTAGATCCAAATTATGGCAACCTAAGACTTCAAATGGGAGTGGTAAAGTTTTATGAGGGAAACATTAAAGGAGCAATAAGAGAGTGGGAAAAGGCACATTATCTCGCTCCAGAAAGAGCTGCTCCCCTGAAAAATTTGATAACAGCCTATAAAAAGCTCGGCGATAGTGAAAAAGTAAAAGAGCTTCAACAGAAATTGAAGAAGCTCAAGAAGTGAGAAACAAACAGTTTTTTGTCTTGAATTTTTTTAATTCGGAAAAGACAATAAAACCCTTTCTCCTTCCTCATGCACGCAGTTTGTTGCGAATATAAGGTGGGAAATTTCTTCTAAATTTTCAATTTTCCTTTGAAAAATGATGAGGAAATGATGAGGTATTTAATTTGAAGTTGAGAAAGGCTTTTACCTCAGCCAAGAATTGAGAGAGCAGATCAGACGAAGACACTTTTTTGTACGGTTTACCCTTTTTAAAAATTACTCCACCCGTCTTTCCTCCTGCCACTCCAATGTCAGCTTCCCTTGCTTCCCCTGGACCATTGACTACGCAACCCATAACTGCCACTTTGAGAGGCAATCTTAAACCTTTCAATTCTTCATACACCTTCTGAGAAAGAGCTACAACATCGATTTCGCAACGAGCGCAAGTGGGACAAGAAATAAGGTCTAATCCCTCTCTTAAACCCAAAGCTTTCAAAATCTCCCAACCTACTTCAATTTCACGTGTGGGTTCATCTGTTAAAGAAACTCGAATGGTATCACCTATCCCTTCAGATAATAGTATCCCTATACCCAGAGAAGATTTAACTGTTCCTACAACCAAAGGACCTGCTTCTGTCACGCCTAAATGCAATGGGTAGTCTGTTTTCTTAGAAAGAAGACGGTATGCACTTACCGTTTCCTCCACAGATGAAGCTTTGACCGAAAGAACAAGGTTTCTAAAAGACCACTCCTCAAATAAATTTACATAGTCAAGAACGGCTTGAACCATAGCTCGAGGAAGGTTTTTTCTTTTGCGAAATTTCTTTGGTAAGGAGCCTGCATTAACTCCTATCCTTATAGGAATATCAGCTTTTTTAGCCTTCATTACCACTTCTCTTACTTCCTCGACTCTCCCCAAGGTACCTGGATTTATCCGCACTTTATCCACCCCTGCTTCGATAGAGGCAATTGCCAGTTTATAGTTGAAGTGAATATCTGCAACTACTGGTATGGGTGAAGCCTTTTTTATCTCCTCCAAAGCTCTCGCAGACGCTTCATCTGGTATGGAAACTCTCACAATTTCACAGCCTGCCTCATAAAGCTTTCTAATCTGTTTTACGGTGGCTTGAGCATTGGAAGTATCAGTATTTGTCATGGATTGAACAGCAATTGGATTTTCCCCTCCAATTGCTACACTTCCAATAAAAACTTCCCTTTTCTTCTTTCTACGGTACAAGCTCTTTCAAACTCCCCGTGTAGATTCTGGTGATGTCCTGAAACAAAAGATATATAAACAAAGCACCGAAAAGTGCGAATCCTAATGCTTGGAGAAAGGCAAGTCTTTCAGGCTTAACCCTTCTTCTAGTAATTCCTTCAAAAACATGTAAAAGCAGTCTCCCACCATCAGCAGGAAGAATAGGGATAAGATTCACCACCCCAATAATTAAACTCAAGGCTGCAACTATATTGGCGTAGGCTTCCCACCCCATCTTGGCTACTTCAGCAGTTATGGCTACACCGCCCACTGGTCCTGCAGCGTACTTTAAAAGCTTCCCCTGACTTATAAAATAGATGAGAAGCTTTACCATATTGAAAGCAGAAACCGCTGTCATCCAGAAAGAGTAAAGAAGGGCTTGCGGATATGATCTCTTCTGCTCAACAACTTTGGGAGATATTCCTAAAAAGCCGTGACCTTCTTTTTCGCCTAAACGTAGGTAAAAGAGCATCCTTTTATCTCCTCTTAAAACTTCGAGGCTCACTTCCTCGTTGGGTTTGTCTCTTACCAGCAAAACGAGTTCTGACCACTCACTTATCTTCCTCCCGTCGATAGAAATGACCTTGTCTCCCGGTTTAATTCCCGCTTTCTCTGCCACTGAATTGGGTAAGACTTCTTGAATTGTGGTGGTAAAAAGATAAATATGAGTTAAAAAGAAGGAGAAAATGAGAACTGCCAGAAGGTAGTTCATAAACGGTCCCGCCAGAACAATTATTGATTTCTTCCAGGTTGGTTGAGAGTAAAAAGATTTACCTTTCTCTTTCCCTTCCTCTCCAAATTCCCCTCTTATCCTCACATAGCCGCCAAAAAGAATCCAAGAAACACCGTACCGGGTCTCTCCAATTTTAAAAGAAAAAATCTTGGGTCCTGGTAAACCTATAAAAAACTCCTCTACGGATAAGCCAAGTAACTTTGCCGCCAAAAAATGCCCAAATTCATGAACAAAAGCAATTATAGAGAGAGCTAAAATGCCTAATATGATAAACATAAATTTATCTCCTTTCCTCTATTATCTTCCGAGCCAACTCACGTGCTTTCCTGTCAATCTCTTTTACTTCCTCAAAGGATGAAACTTCATCTTCCCAGCCTCTTTCAGCTACTTTCTCTATTATATAAGGTATATCGGTAAATCCAATCTCCTTTCTTAAGAAGGCATAAACTGCTTCCTCATTGGAAGCATTTAAAGCAATGGGATACCCTTTGTCCTTTTTCCCCGCTTCAATTGCTAATTTAAGACAAGGAAAGTTTGCGTAGTCAGGAGGTTCAAAGGTAAGAGGAGTTTCAGTTAAATCAAGGCTTTCCACGACTTGAGTAAACCTTTCCGGATAAGAAAAAGCATATTCTAAAGGTAAACGCATATCGGTAGGACCGATGTGAGCTTTTATCGACCCGTCAACAAACTCCACCAAACCGTGAAC
>Ga0180901_1137_pt1 | contig 9283 bp, 10 predicted proteins | sample Deesub1362A_J573_FD_124299 | JGI IMG/M metagenome (GOLD analysis project Ga0180901, IMG submission 124299) | Unclassified bacterium JdFR-66
GTCATAAAACCAGTTAAGCCTAAGACTATAGTTAAATCGCTGGCTATAGGAAATCCGGCTGACGGTTATTATGCGGTGCGAACAGTAAGAGAAAGCGGCGGTGGCGGAGCAGCAGTGAGCGATGAAGAGGTTATAGAAGGCATCAAGCTTTTAGCTGAAACAGAAGGAATTTTTGCTGAAACTGCAGGTGGAGTTACTCTAGCGGCTGCGCTGAGGTTGAAAGAGAGAGGTATTATCAGCAAAAAAGAAAGTTTGGTTTTGTCTATCACTGGGAATGGGCTCAAAACAAAGGAAGTTCTTGAGGGAGCTTTAAAACCTTCTTTGCGGATTAAGCCTACAGTGAGTTCATTTGAAGAAGCGCTTAAGGAGGTGAGTTTGGTTGGTTAAAGTGAGAGTGCCCACGCCTCTGCTCAAGCTAACAGGCGGAAAAGTAATGGTAGAAGCAGAAGGAAGGAATATAGGTGAGTTAATTGAAAATCTCGATAAAGAGTATCCTGGAATAAAGGAGAGGCTTTGTGAGAAAAATGGGGAGATAAAAAGGTTCGTTAACGTTTTCGTAAATGAGGAGGATATTCGCTTTCTTAAAGGGAAAGATACAGAGCTTAATGATGGGGATGAAGTCTCCTTTATTCCCGCCATTGCAGGCGGTGCCTTAAGTGAGGAGGAAATTGAGAGGTATAGCAGGCAGATAATACTTACAGAAGTAGGAGGTGTGGGCCAGGAAAAACTTTTGAACTCATCTATATTGGTAGTGGGAGCAGGTGGCCTTGGCTCTCCCGTGCTTCTTTATCTAGCTGCGGCTGGTGTGGGAAGAATAGGGATAGTCGATAGCGATGAGGTAGAACTCAACAATCTTCAACGGCAGATTGTGCATAGCGCAAGAGATGTGGGAAGGAAAAAAGTGGAATCTGCTAAGGAAACTTTGCTCGAGATTAATCCTCAGATTAAAGTGGAGACTTATGGAGTGAGGTTAAACTCGAGTAATGCACTAGATATTATTTCCTCTTACGACCTTGTCGTTGATGGAAGCGACAACTTTGCCACGAGGTACTTATTAAATGACTCCTGCGTGATGCTTAAGAAACCTTTAGTAGAAGCGGCAATATTAAGGTTTGAAGGTCAGATTATGAGCATAGTTCCTGGCAGGGGAGCTTGTTACCGTTGCTTATTCCCCGAACCACCTCCTCCTGATGCTGTGCCTAACTGCCAACAAGCAGGGATTCTAGGACCAGTAGCAGGTGTGATGGGTTCTTTACAAGCTATTGAAGCTTTGAAAATCCTTTTAGGGAAAGGGAGCTTTTTAGAGGGAAAGCTTCTTATCGTGGATACCTTAAATTTAATCTTTCATCTGGTGAATGTGCGGAGGAACCCAGATTGTGCAGTTTGTGGTGAAGAGCCCGAGATACAGGAACTTATTGATTATGAGGAATGGTGTACAAGGAGGTGAGATGAGAAAATGGCAAAGGTTATGGTGAGATTGACTTTTCCTGAGGAGTTGGTTAAGGAGCCTCTTATTTTCCTTATGGCAAAGAAGTTCGATGTCATGCCAAATATTAGAAGAGCAAAGGTGAGCGAAACAGCAGGGGAAGTTGTATTAGAGATAGAAGGAAAGAAGAAAAATCTAGAGGAAGGCTTAAAATTCCTGGCAGAAAAAGGTGTTTTTGTAGAGAATATACCTGGTGATATAGTGGAGGGATGAGAATATTGGTGGGAAAAGTTTATCTAGTTGGGGCAGGGCCTGGCTCTCCAGGGCTTATAACCTTGAGGGGCATCGAGGTTTTAAAAAAGGCGGACGTTGTCTTATACGACCGGCTTGTTCATCCTTATCTTTTAAATTTTGCGCCTCAGGCGCGGAAGATATATTGCGGCAAGAATCCGGGCAGGCATGTTTGGGATCAGGGAAGAATAAATGCGGTGTTAATTGAAGAGGCAAAGAAAGGAAACACTGTGGTGAGGTTAAAAGGAGGAGACCCCTTTATTTTTGGGAGGGGGGGAGAGGAGGCAGTTGCTTTATCCAAGGCTCATATACCTTTCGAGGTTATTCCTGGGGTTTCTTCTGCAATTGGAGTTCCAGCCTCTTTGGGAATACCATTAACTCATCGGGGAAGATCTTCCACTCTGGCTATCGTCACGGGGAGGCAAGACCCGACATCCCCTACTCTGCCTATTGATTGGGAAAGCGTCTCTTCTTTTGAAACCATCGTTATTTTAATGGGGGTTAAGGCTCTTTCAGAAATAGTGGAAAAAATTTTAAAAAAGAAGTCACCACAAACGCCTGTTACTATTATTACCTGGGGCACATTTCCGCAGCAAAAGGTGGTAAGGGGAACACTTGGCAATATTGTAGAGAAAAGCAACAAAGAGAAGGTAAAACCTCCTTCCCTTATTATCGTGGGTGAAGTGGTGAATTTATCTCGTAACTTACTTTCCTTTAAAAATTTTCCCTGTCTAGGTTGGAAATCTTTACTTATAGGTTCTTTTGACAGAGTAAGAAACTTTGGAAGAAGACTCATAGATTTAGGTTTCGAAGTCGAGATTTGCGATTACAGAAAGGAGATATCGGATTCTTTGTGGAGCGTCATCGATGAGCTGGATTCTTTTAATTGGCTGATTTTTAAAGATTCTGAAGCGATGGAGGGATTCCTTTTTGCTTTAAGGGAGAAAAGATATGACTTGAGAAACCTTTCTCAACTTAAATTCGGTGTGATGACCGAAGAAGCATCTGAAGAGTTGAGGAAAGTAGGCTTATTTCCCGATAAAACCTTTTTAAAAGAGAAAAAATTTCCTGAAAAAGCTCTTATCATAGGCTCTTATGAAAGCGAAAAGGTAAGTCTAAAAGTCAAAGAGATAGTTGTCTTTAAATTAACGGCGTCTTCTGTAACGATGGAAAAACTCAATCGGTGTAAAAAGGATTTTACCTTCTTTCTTTCTCCTTCTGGGATTTCCATCCTTTCACGAATTCCTCGAAATAGCGTGGGAATAATTTTTGCTCTTTCAGAGTGTGCTACTCTTTTAGTTGAGAGAAAATATCCTTTTATTAAGTTTAATTCCTTTTCTGAAGTGGAGGAAATCTTTTATAATTACAGAGTAGAAAGCTTAAAGGAGGTGGAATTGTGAAGATTAGAAAGGTCTCAACTCGTGTTTCCAGCACCTGTAAATGCTGTAGTTCCTGCTAATAAATTTCTAAGTTGATGTGATGTTTCTATGCGGCTTCGTTAAAGGAGGGAAAGGAAAATATTTACTTTTCTTTTGAAGATTCAAATGGGTATCTCTTTTTCTCCCAGTTGATAGTTCCACCTTCAAGGTTGTAGATGTTTTTATATCCCATCTTTACGAGTTCTCGAGCTGCAATTTTGCTCATCCTACCACTACGGCAGTAAACAACTATTTTTTCTTTTTATCTTTTGGCAGTTTTTCCTTGTATTTCTCGATTTCGTTATAGGGGATAAACTCATCTGTTCCTTTAATATGCTTTTGTTCAGGTATGTGAACATCGAGAAGGAAAAAGTCTTTGTTTTTAAGCATCTCGAGGAGCTCTTCTGAAGAGATGTTTTTAAATTCCTGTGCTTTTCCGGACTTTATTTTTTGAACACTACAGCCAACGGTCGTTAAGATAAGCAAAAGAAGTAAAATAAAAACGCAGGACAACTCACTCTTCCCAAATTTCGTGGTATTAACCTTAAGAAATCCATAAAATTACCACACCAGTTACAAATATTATAATACCTAAAAATAGATTGAAATGAGTTTCGATTTTCCTCGCTTGCGCAAGTTTTTTCGCTAGATGACCAAAGTAGCCCATAAACAGGAGAGGAATCGAGTGGGCAAGAGTGAAAATAGTTACCAAAATAATGCCGTAGAAAAACTTACCTAAAGCAAAAGTAAAGGAGAAAATAGTTAAAAGGGCAGGAAAGCAGCAAGGACAAATCATAAAGGCAAAGGAGCTTCCTAGGAGAAGGGAGTTTAAGAGAGTAAATTTTTGAGAAAGTTTTGCTCTTGTTTTATAGAGGATGCTGGGTCCTTTAGTAAATGGAAGTTTTAAAAGCCCAGCTATATTGAGTCCTAGAATGAGGAGAAGAGAACCTGCAAATGGATAGATTAACTCAGAGATATCCACAATTTTTGCCAGAAGGGAAGCGAAGATTCCAAAGAGGGAGTAGAAAAGTCCCAAGCCAAAGACAAAGGAGAAAGCTATTGCTAATCCCTCTTTTCTTGCAGGGCGTTCTCCTACTAGTCCAAAAAGTGTAGCTGCCCTGAGAAAAGTGCAGGGTCCTAAACTCGTTAATAAGCCGAAAAAGAAAGCGCCTGCGAGAGCAAGAACGGGACTATACTTTAAGTAAATTAAAAAATCTTGGTAGCTCAAGGCTTAAGCAATCCAGATTCTCTTAAGTATTTTAAGAATTCCGATTCAGAAAGAGTTTCTTCATCAATGCTCACTATAATCTCATTTCCTTTCACTTGAGAGCTTTTCACTCCGTTTAGCTTAGGAAGGACAACTTCTGAAAGTGTTAACAAGCAGTCGGGACAGTGCAAATTTTCTACCCTTATTTTGATGATTTTTTCTTTCAATTTCCCTCCTTTAATTGTTCTATTTTTGAATTCGCTTTTTCTTTTAAATTAGGCAATGCTTCTTTTATTCTTTTCCAAGTTTGGATGGCTTTCTCCTTTTCGTTTACTTTTTCATACGAGGTTGCTAAAAGTTGCCAGGCGGCGGGGTTGCTGGGATCGATTTTAACTGACCTTTCTAAACTTTTTGTGGCCTCTCTATATTCGCCAACTTGAAAAAGTGCCAAGCCTAGTAGGAAAAGAATTTCAGAGTCATTGGGTTTTGCTTCAGCTGCCTTAGTGTAATAATAAGCGGCTTCTCTATGCTTTCCTAATTTTGAATAAGCATATCCAATAGAGGATAGAGCTTCAGGGTTTTTAGGAAGCAAAAATAGTGCTCTCCCATATTGAACCTTCGCTTTTTGAAAATTTCCATTCATAATCATCTGGTCGCCACGCCATAGGTTTAGGTACGCAATAAAAGGTCGAAGAGCAAGAAGAAGAATGAAAGAAGAGAGTAGAAAAAGAGCCAAACGGCTTTTGTAGGAAGTTACATCTATTATCATTTGGAAACGCGTATTTTTAGATTTTTGTTTATTTTTTTGCTTTTTTGAGGAGTTTGATGGCAACATGAGGGACCGCTGCTTCCAAAAGAGTCTTCACTCGCCTTTGCTAATCTTTCTAAAAAGTTTTTAATTTTTTTCCTTAACCCCTCAAACATTTTTTATCACCTACCTTACAGGGGTATAGTATAAAATCCTTGTAAGATTGTCAAGGTGGAACCTCTTTATCACAAAAGTTATGATGGTTTTGCTGTTATGAGTTTAAATATACCGAGGAGAAGATTTCTATCTTCAACTATCTTAAAACCCGCTTTCTGAATATTTCTCACGGTGTCTCTGTTGATGTTGACTCCTGTAGCTCTATAAATAAAAGGATTTAAGAAGTCAAAAATTTTTCCCAGGAATCCACTGGGTCTGACGTGTTCTAAGAATACTGCCACTCCATCTTTTTTTAAAACTCTCTTGATTTCTTTAAGCCCCTTCACAGGGTCAGGAACAGAACAAAAAACAAAGGTAGAAAGTGCGCTGTCAAAAGAATTCTCTTTTAGTAGGAGACGTTGGGCATCCATTTTTTCTAATTTAATGGGCAGATTTAATTTAGCTGCTCTTTTCTCTGCTCTTTCAATCATTTTTTCACTAATGTCTGTGGCTAGAGCTTTTAAATCGCGAGGATAATACGGGAAATTCTTTCCTGTGCCTGCCCCTACTTCCAAAACTTTGCTGCCTTTTAGCTTTGAAACTGCTAGTTTCCTCCATCTTTTAAAGAATAAAATTTCTGCAAATAACTCATAGAAGTCGTAAAAAGGAGCAACTCTGTCATATTTTGATTTCACGTATTCTGTTTTATTTTTCAAACCCTTCAACATGTTTCATTTTCAATTTAAAAATCAAAATACTGCTGTGGCTTTGTATGGGCTCATTATACTATGAAGACTTTGAAGAGTTCTCATAAACGTTTTTATAGTAGGCAAGAAATAAGGAGGCAATTATGATTAATAAACTTGTCCATTGGGCTGCCTTTAAAGGTCCCCAAAAGACACTCTCTCGAAAAAATTCGACGAAAAAGCGGATTAAACTATAGCCAGTTAGGTATGACAAGGTGAGATTTCCCTCTAATTTAAACAGCTTTTTATGATAAAGATAGTAGAGGAAAATAAAGAGAAGGAGAGTTAGTATGGACTCGTATATCTGAGTTGGATGGCGCCTTCCAAGAAGACCGGGAAATTCCACTCCCCAAAAGAGAGATGTAATTGTTCCGTAACTGTCTCCATTCAGGAAACATCCAATTCTTCCCACGCTTTGTGCAAGTGGAAGAAAAAGAGAAGTGAGATCACTTATTTTAAAAAAAGAGACTCTTCTTTGTTGGGAAAAGATAAAAATTCCGATGACCCCTCCCAGGATTGCTCCATGCATGGAAAGTCCACCGCGAAAAAAATTTAAAAATAATAGTGGTTGAGAAAGAAGAGAAGGTTCTGTAAACAAGACATAAAAAACACGAGCGAGGATAACCCCTGGAACTAAAATAAAAGCAAGCAACTCTATTAGAGAATCCTTTTTCACTCCAAATTCTTCACACTTTTTCCCAGCTAAATAGAGGGCGAGTATGATTCCCGAACTAACTATAACTCCCCAAGAGTACAAGGTTAATGGTCCTATTCTCAGCAGAACTGGATGCATAGTCTTATAATACTACTACCCGTAGTAAAAATAAAGAAAAAATTTTTATTTGACTTATAAGAAAAATTATGTTATTCAAATCCTACAAATTTTATAGGAAAGGGAGGAGTGAAGATGGAGTTGGAGAGAAAGTTAAAAAGTTTTTTCACCTTCTTTCTTTTGGTTTTTCTGGTTTCCCTTTTGGTTTTTGGCTGTAAGGAAAAGGCAAAGGAAAAAGCGGAGAAAAGTAAAGGAGGTAAGAGTAAGTATTTTTCTTCAGAAAAGGTAACTTCAAAGAAAAAACGGGGGAAAGTGACTTTTGATATTTCTATTGATTCATTTAAAGGGGCAAAAAAGGTTAGGTTATGGCTTCCTTATCCTATTTCAAATGAGCATCAAACAGTGACTGATGTGAAAATAGAAGGAAACTATGATTACAGTGGTGTTTTTACAGAAGGCGAATGGGGGAACAGCATTCTTTATGCAGAGTGGAAAAAGCCTAAGGAAAAACCTCAGCTTTCCTTCTCTTTCAATGTGGAAAGGAGCGAAATTATTAGAAAAGACTTTCCGCAAAAAGAGGAAGCTTCCATACCTCCTGCAGTAAAGAAGTTTCTTTTGCCCTCTGACTGCGTGCCTACTGGTGGAAGGATCAAAGATATAGCAGAAGAAGTTACCAAAGGGAGAAAGACAATTCTTTCTAAAGCAGAAGCCATTTACGATCATATTGTGGAAAACTACAAACGTGACTCTAATGTAAAAGGCTGCGGAACAGGTGAAGTATTGGAATTGATTCAGAAGAAGTCGGGAAAGTGCGCAGACATTCACTCTGTTTTCGCTGCTTTAGCTCGAAGTGTGGGTGTTCCTTTTAAAGAAATATTTGGTATTCGCATGGCTAAGGAAGGTGACATAACCGGTGCTTATCATTGCAGAGGTGAGTTCTATCTTCCCGGATATGGTTGGGTCCCTATTGATGCTTCAGATGTGTTGAAAAAAATGTTGAAGGAGAATCTTACTTTAAACGATCCTGAGGTAAAGAGAACTCGGGATTACTTCTTCGGAGCTCAAACTGAGACGTACATTGATTTTGGAACAGGCAGGGACATTATTCTCAACCCTCCTCAGGATGGAGAAAAACTTAACTATTTCATGTATCCATATGCTGAGGTTGACGGAAAACCTTTAGATTATCTCTCGCAGAAAGAGCTCAAGTATACGGTTACTTTCGAAAAGCAATAAGAGAATAAATATGCAGTCTTTAACAATAAAGCCTCCCTTTCAGGAGGCTTTTTAATTTGAAAAAATTTAAGTTTACTATTGACTGTCGTAGAAAATAAAATTATTATTACTACAAATTATAGTAGTAGGAGAGGAGGTTTAATGAACAACGCCTTTTTGGGCAATATAGCTATAAAAGCAGTTTTTATTTTTCTTGTCTACACGTTTTTAACTCTTCTTTACGGACTCTTTAAGAAGGAAGAGAGGTTTGTGAAGAGTGGTCAGCGGGCCCAGCTTGCCTCCACTATACTCACAATCATTGCTTCATCATTTCTTCTTTATGCTATTATGAACCACGACTTCAGCATCAGATATGTTTATGAGCACTCAAGTACAGACCTTCCCTTTCTTTATCAAATTTCAGTTTTTTGGGGCGGGCAGGCAGGCTCACTTCTTTTCTGGCTTCTTGTTCTTTCTATCTACGCGGCTGTTGTTTCATATAAAAGTTCTCGTTCTTCAGACCCTCTCCATACTTATGCAGTAGCGGTATTATCTCCTATTCAGCTTTTTTTCGCTTTTCTTTTAGCTTTCTTGAGCAATCCTTTTGAAACTTTACCTTCTATTCCCATTGAAGGATTGGGGCTCAACCCTATGCTTCAGAACCCAGGTATGCTTATCCATCCTCCCGCTGTGTATTTAGGTTATGTAGGTTTTGCCGTTCCTTTTGCTTATGCTTTAGCAGCCTTAATTTTAGACCGCCGTGACAATCTATGGATAATCTTCACGAGAAGATGGACTATATTTGCTTGGCTTTTCCTTACTGTTGGTAACATTTGGGGTGGTCAGTGGGCTTACGAGGAATTGGGTTGGGGAGGATATTGGGTGTGGGACCCTGTGGAGAATGCCTCCTTGATGCCTTGGCTTACTGGAACAGCTTTTCTGCATTCGGTAATGATTCAGGAGCGGAAGAAAATGCTTAAAGGCTGGAACTTAGCTTTAATCACTCTCACCTTCGAGTTAACACTGCTTGGAACATTCCTTACGCGGAGTGGAGTTCTAGCTTCAGTTCATGCCTTCAGTGAGTCCACTTTAGGCCGCTTTTTCCTCATATTTATTGCTATTTCAACCTCTTTCGTGATTTACCTTTCGATTGAACGCTCTTCTATGCTCAAAGGAAGTAAAGAAATCGATGCCCTACTTTCACGAGAAAGTTCATTTCTTCTCAACAATCTTCTCTTTGTGGGAATGGCTTTCGCTGTTTTATGGGGAACTTTCTTTCCCTTAATTTCTGAATATGTAACGGG
>Ga0180901_1086_pt1 | contig 9040 bp, 10 predicted proteins | sample Deesub1362A_J573_FD_124299 | JGI IMG/M metagenome (GOLD analysis project Ga0180901, IMG submission 124299) | Unclassified bacterium JdFR-66
AATGCTGAGAAGAAACTACAAAATTTTGCCTGTGGTCAGGGAAAAAAGGTTAGTAGGGGTTGTGAGCAGGGCAGAAGTCTGCCGTGCTCTGATGGAAGAAAAGGAAGAAGAAGAAGAAAAATAAATCCTTCCTGGAGGTGAAGGTTTGCAGAACCCTTTTCTGCTGGTAGGAATTATTATTGTTCTTGGCTTTATAGGAGCTCGCCTGAGCGACTTTATCCGCATTCCCTGGGTAGTCGGGTATATCCTTATAGGAGTAATTCTCGGTGTTTCAGGCTTTAACCTCATTACTTTGGAAATTGTGGAAAGGTTAGAAATTATCTCTATCTTCGCCCTGGCTTTAATTGATTTCACCATTGGAGGCGAATTAGAAATAAGAGAGCTTAAAGAATTAGGATTAAACATTGTCACCATAACAATCTTTGAAGCTCTCCTAGCTTTCTTGCTTGTATTTATCTCTCTCTTCCTCATAACAAAAAATCTACCCCTTTCCCTCATTTTCGGAGCTTTAGCTTCTGCTACCGCGCCAGCAGCTACAGTCGACGTTCTCTGGCAATACCATTCAAGGGGACCCCTCACCACCACTTTATTTGGAGTCGTGGGGTTGGACGATGCAGCAGCCCTTATTATTTACGCTTTCGCCTCTTCACTGGCGAAAGTCTTTATAGGCTCTAAAGGATTCTCTTTCCTCAGCGCTTTAGGTGAGCCCTTAGCTGAAATTGGAGGGTCTCTCCTCTTAGGGGCTCTCACGGGCGCAATTCTCAACTACACTTTAAAATTTATAAAAGATGAAGGGCAAGTTCTCATCATTACCCTGGGAGCAATTATCCTCTTTTCAGGAGTGGCAAACCTATACAATCTCTCTCTTATTCTCACCAACATGGCTTTAGGATTCACCCTTGTTAACTTCTCCAGAGAAAACAAGATTGCATTTGAAAGAGTGGCAACTATAAACCCGCCTATTTTCTTAATGTTCTTTATCCTAGTCGGTGCAAGACTTCGAATTAAACTGCTTCCACAACTAGGAATTATCGGTCTTACGTACCTCATTATGAGAGTAGCAGGAAAAACGATAGGCTCTTACTTTGGAGCAATTATTTCCAAAGCTCCCGAAACAGTAAGAAGGTATTTAGGATTTGGGCTTTTGTCGCAGGCTGGTGTAGCTATCGGTTTAGCCATTGATGCCTTGCACACATTCCGCCACTATGGAGGCGCAGGTGCTCAAATTGGCTTGTTAGCCATCAACGTAATTGCCGCTACGACTTTTGTTTATCAAGTCTTAGGACCGCCCTGCACTAAGTTCGCCATTGTGAAAGCAGGAGAAGTGCCAGAGGAATATTTGACATAGCTTTTTTGATTGTTGGCTTTTGGCGGTTGGCTGTAGGCTGTTGGTTGTTAGCGTTTCCCCCTCCGCCATTGCAAGGATACTTCCCCTCCCATCATTGCGAGAAGGAACTCGCTTCAGCCATTGCGAGGAGCGGAGCGACGAAGTAATCCGACCCAAAGGGTCGTTGCGAGGGAGCGTAGTGACCGAAGCAACTCCTGAGACTGCCACGCTCCTCCCTGGGGTCGTCGCTCGCAGTGACATTCTCCTTGGTTGTCATTGCGAGGAGCGGAGCGACGAAGCAATCTCAATTGGTAAATTCCAATTACCAAACAGATGAAGACTGAAAGACTGAAGTTAAAGGTTTCTTTAGTCGTCAGTCTTCGTCCTTTTTTCAAAACTTCAACTCTATGTGTTTTCAGTTTTTTTCTTTGTCAGGATGACGAGTTTTTTCCCTATTTCATAAGCCTTTTTTAAGGCATCTTTATCTTTTAAAATATCGCCTTCTCTGTCCACCCCACTCCTAAAGAGTTCCTCCTCATAACTGATGTTCGCTGTAGCGAAAAAGGCTTTCACTGTTTTTTTAGCACATTCAAAAAAATCCGTTCTTTTCTGCCCTCCCACACAGAGAAAAGCACCTGGACGCTTCTCTTTTACAAGTGGACTGCTCAAAACATACTTAGCTATCCACCAGGCTTGAAACCTATCTATCATTGCTTTTGTTTGGGCAGAAAGGTGAGCAAAAAAAATAGGAGCAGAAAGAATTACAGCATCAGCCTCGGCTAAATCCTGATAAAAAAATGTTAAATCATCTTCTAAAATGCACACCCCTGTATCATCGCAGCCTCCACACTCAGTGCAACCTGAATAATCCAGTTCTGAAAGGAAGACCTTTTTAGTTTCTGCCCCCTCTTCCTCTGCTCCCTCCACAGCTTTCTTCAAAAGTTCTCTTGTATTTCCTTCCCTCGGGCTTCCTGAAATTGCAAGGACTTTGACATTCATTTTAGAACTCTTTTCAAATTAAATTCCTTTTCTAAACTTAAAGCCATCACTTCAGCTTTTCTCAACTCTGTATAGGAGAAAGTTTCGTTTTCTATCACCGCATGAGGAGGAGAAGACTCAAACTTCAATCCAAATTTCCGGGCATTATCAAATAGGTAAGTTCCGGGCAAAACATGCAAGGTGCTGAAAATTATCCGGCTCGGATTGAGATTAAATATAAAACGAGTGGAGCGGGCAAATTTAAAGAAGTTATCTCCCGGTAGGCCAATTATTAAGTCGCAAAGAACATCTATTCCATTGCCCTCTAAAAGCTTTACACCTCTAATAAACTTATCCCGCTCAAAATAGCGGTTTATATTCTTCAGAGTATTCTCATTTACAGTCTGCGGACCGGTTTCCACACTTATCACATTTGCTTTTTTAAGCTCCTTCACCGTTTCCTCATCCACCTTTTCCATACACACCTCAATTGTATGGAGTTTGAGATCTCCTTCATTTGCTTGAGAGATCAAGCTGCACATTTCCTTGAGCTTTTTCTTATTCAGATTAAACACAGGGTCAACAAAGGAATATTTCCTTACCTTCCCGCTTTTTGAAATAAACTCTACCTCTTTTTTGATTCTTTCTTTAGAAAAATATCTCAAGTGAGGATAGTTCTTTCCCTCATAACAATAAGCACACTTATAAGGACAGCCACGGTAGCTTTCAAGATATAAAACCTGGTCTTTCAAAGGAAGGATGCCTGTCAAGTAAGGAGAAGGAATGTCATCTAAATTTTCTATCAGCTCCCTTTCCTCATTTCTAGAAATTTTTTTTCCTTTTCGATAGGAAATCCCTTTTATTTGAGAAATGCTTTTTTTGTTTAAGATATAGTGCTCCAGAAGCTCCTTAAAAGTGACTTCGCCCTCTCCCCGCACAACTACGTCAACGGCAGGATTGCTTCTTAAAACCTCTTCTGCAATAGGTCCAACTTCTGGACCTCCTAGAACAACCTTTGCTTCGGGAAGAATTTCTTTTGAAAGAGTGGAAAGCTTGTCTACCTTTTCCATGTTCCAACAATAGCAAGAGAAGCCTATTATATCCGGTTTTATTCGCTCAAAGTAGTAAAGCACCTGGTAAATATCGTTACAATCAACGCAGAAATCAAGCGAAAGAAAACGCAGCTTTTCTTTAAGCTTTTTGCTTTTTAATGCATAAGCCTGAAGATATCCAAATGCCAGCGAATAGTAACCGTGAATATTAAATGTAGTTAAAAGAACCTTTTTTTGCTCACTCATTTTTTAAAATCTTCAAATCTCCTAAATAACTGCTCCTTTTTACTGGTTCAACACTTTTTTCACCAAGAGACTTGTAATATTCCTCTTTTACTCCTGAACACACATCATCATAAACACACTTCTTACACTTTTTCGCCTTTACATAACCGTCAACTATACTTTCCAAAAACTCACTTACATGATGCTCAAAGCCTTTCATAAAGCAAGGTGGAATACCCTCAGTTAAAGACCATATCTTGCTAAAGGTACAAGCTTCAATAGCATTTTGCACACAGTAAAGAACATCTTTCAAAGGAAGGGAGGCGTCCCAAAGGGAAAAAGTTAATCTATCTATCCGAAAAGAGAAAAGTGACCTAGTTATAGACTCTGCGTAAAAATAATTCTCCTTTACCAGTGGAATGAGGATAGAAACAAAAGGGGAAACATTGGTTATACCTGAGGAAGTTAAGGAAATGAGGTTCTGAATTCCCTGGAACGTCTCGTAAAAGCTACCTTCTGCTCGAGTGAGGCTATCAAATAACTGGTGGTTGGAAGCCCAGAGTTTTATTTCATAGAGATAACATCCTTCACTTACAAGCATACGTAAAGCGTTCCAGTTGGAAAGCACTCGACCATTTGTCCGCAGTTTTATTCTTTTATAGCCAACCTTTCTGGCAAATCTGATTATCTCAATTAGGTCATTTCGCAGGGTAGGCTCACCGCCAAATATCTCCACGCTGTCGCAGTTACCCTTTTCTTCCAAGTCAGCTTTAATATCGGAAAGGCTTCTACTCTCTTTTTGAGGATAGGGACAGTGAAGGCAGTTATTATTGCACACACTTCCGATGAATACTTTTCTGTACTCTATCACTCTTTCACACTCTCTACAGTAACTAAATTGTTGTTTCCAGACTAAAGACTGAGGTGGTAATAAAATTTATTTCTCTCAACTTAAATCTCGCTTCAGTCTAAATTCTTCAGTCTAGAATTTAGCCCCATTTCCCTTTATTGATATGAATTACAATCTCTGCCTTTATCATTTGCTGTAAAACTTTGGCTTCGTCTCTAGCTTTAGTAAATATAGCAACGCAACCAGGGTCAAGATTGTCCTCAATTCCAGCCTCGCCTATATCAACAAGCGTCTCTAAAACATCGTGAAGTGCCATGTGAAGGCTGTTAGAAAATCTTGAACGCTCGATAAGTTGAGAAGCTTCATCAGAAATCTTCTCAAACTTTTCTTTGGGTGCTCCACACTTAGGACAACTTTCTGGTGGGTTTTCTCCATCATGGACATAACCGCAAACGCTACACTTCCATTTCATCTCACGAACCCCTCCTTTCCTGATATTTCTTATTTAACTCTTGTAACGATTCTAAATGCGCTTTTTCCTGATCTAATATCTCCTTTAAAAAATCTGAAAAAGGTTCATCAACTTTTTCTACAGCACTTTCATAAAAATTAATGTTTTTTCTCTCAAGCTCCATTGCATACCTTAAAGCTTGCGCATCACCTTCATCAAGAGTGATTAAAGCTCCCGCTCTACCTGCATAAGCAAAAGATTTTCTCCTCGCTTCTCCGCCACCGATTCTTTCCAACCTCCCTTCCAAAAATCTTATATGTGACCTTTCCGCTTTTGCAATTTGAGAAAGAACCTTCTTCACGTCTTCCTTTTTAACTCTATCCAGAAGGGTTTGATATATTTCTATCCCTTCATACTCAAGCTCTAAAGCTTTTTCTAATACTTCCTTATTCACCTTCTCCCTCCAACTCTCCCACAATTGGAAATCCCTCAAGCACGTCTTCCAAATGAGGGGCGTCTTCCATTCCCTCCGTAAGGTCAGTTCCGGCAAAGTGAACTCCCTCATGCTCACCCTGCTCCCAGAGAGAGCTCTCAGTTACATCATAAACTTTGCCTTTATAAGCAATGTAGGCAGGCTTTCCATCCCTGCCATCAAACTTTTCCAGCTCTTCCAGAGTAAATTTTTTCATTTCTTCCTCCTTCTCCTCTCTTACTTGTGCAAAGGAGTCAGATATTCCATACCTGCGCAAATTCTCATTTGCTATTTCTTGCAGAATTTCAATTTCCTTCTCTCCTCCAGGTTTAAATAAATGACGAAATCTTTTTTGAAGCTTAAGGTATTCTGTAATGGGTTTGGGATTTTTTACCTTTCGGACTCTTGTTATCTTCCCATTCTCCATTTCAAAAAGCGGATAGAGACCGGTTTCCACAGCAAGCTTTGCTATCCTTGGAGTTAAAGACGGCTCATGCACCCATCCCAGTGGGCAGGGAACGTGAATCTGTATGTATTTAGGACCCTCAAAAGTAAGCGCTTTCTTTACCTTTTTCATCAAGTCGCGGGGGTAAGCGACAGAGGCAGTTGCCACATAAGAAGCGCCATTAGCAGCAACAATAGCAGGCATGTCCTTCTTTGGACGAAAATTCCCCCACCACACTTTCCCTGAAGGGCTGGTTGTAGTACGAGCAAACATAGGCGTTAATCCACTTCTCTGAACGCCAGTGTTCATATAGGCTTCATTATCATAGCAAACGTAAAGAACATCGTGACCCCGCTCTATCATTCCGGATAAGGCTTGAAGGCCAATATCAGCAGTCCCTCCATCTCCTCCAAATGCTAAAACCTTAACTTCACCTGACTTTCCCAGGGCTTTCAAGGCTACTTCTATTCCAGAAGCAATAGCAGCTGAGTTTTCAAATAAAGAATGTATCCACGGCACTTCCCAAGAGCTCATAGGAGAAAGAGAGGTGAAAACCTCTAAACACCCAGTAGCATTGGTAACAATTATATCCGGTCCGGCTGCATTGACCACAAGTCTCGCCGCCAGAGCCTGTCCGCAACCGGCACATGCAGTGTGACCGGGAGCCAAAAGATTTCTAGGCATTCTAACTTCTCCTCTCCGCCAACGGTGAGAGCTTTACAATCTCTTCGTCTAAATCGATGAACTTATCAGCTTGAGCAGGTTTTTCTGACTCCTCAATTATTTTCAAAACTGTCTGCGTAGTAATGTCCCTTCCTCCCAATCCCACTATAAACCCGTAAATTGAAGGGACTTTCGGCAAACCATAAAGAGAAGTTACAAGGTCAGAGTAGAGTCCACCTGTAGCTCCAAGAGAAATATCCTTCTCCACCACTAAGACTTTCTTTTTGTCTTCTAACATCTCTCTTACTTCATCTGAAGGAAAGGGTCTATATAAACGGATTTTAAGACACCCTACTTTCTTGCCTTCATTCCTCAAAGTATCAACAACTTCCCTGATAGTTCCCACGACTGAACCGAGACTTACAAAAACCACTTCTGCATCATCTGCAAAATAGTTTTCCACAATTCCATATGAACGACCGAAAACTTCCCCAAACTCCTTGTCAACTTCCTTAACCACTTCCTTAGCATTCTTTAAATCCTGATGCAGGTGATATCTCGTTTCCATATAGTGAGTCGGTGGTCCCATAACTCCGAATGAAAGTGGTGATTTAGGGTCTAATTTAAAAGGGGCTTTCCTTGGAGGAAGGAATCCATCTACTTCCTTCAGCGAGGGTATTTCTAAAGGCTCATATGAATGGCTCAAGATATACCCATCCATAGCAACCATTACAGGTATTTGCACATCCTTATGCTCAGCAACCTTGAATGCCTGAATATGCGTGTCTGCTGCTTCCTGATTTGTTTCTGCATATAACTGGATAAAGCCAGCATCTCTTACCGCAAAAGAATCCTGCTGGTCATTCCAGATGTTTATGGGCGCAGAAAGAGCACGATTCACGCAGGTAAGGACGATGGGGAGTCTCATACCAGCAATGTTAAAAAGAACTTCCGCCATAAGAATGAGGCCTTGGCTGGAAGTTGCGGTATAAGCACGCACACCAGCAGCGCTTGCCCCTAAAACAATAGAAGCTGCAGAATGCTCGCTTTCTGCATGCACATATTCAGCTTTTAACTCTCCATCAGCGACAAACTGAGCCAGGTTTTCCGTAATGTGTGTTTGGGGAGTAATAGGATAGGCAGCGATTACCTGCGGTCGGCAAAGTTTTACTGCTTCAGCTACTCCTTTAGAGCCCTCAACTACCTTCTTCATTTTACCTCCATTTCCATCTCCAAAGCTTCATAAGGACAAACTTCCGCACAGATTCCACACCCTTTACAAAAATCGTAATCAGTTTTGTACTTTTCAGGTTTCTCAATTACGATAATTCCCTCAGGACAAAAAAGCTCACATGTCCCACAGGAGGTACATTTCTCCAAATCAACTACGGGACGATAGGTTCTCCAGGAACCGGTCTTATTCTTGCGTGTGGTCCCGGGTTTCGCAATTATTCCCCAGGGGATAGGCATTATAAACTCCTCATCTTTTCATAAGCTTTCTTTGCCGCCTTCAAATTAGGCTCAAGCAAGTCCTCAGTAAATCTCTCATGTATTGCTTTCTCCACCGCTTGAAGAGTCAATTCCCCCGTTATAGCAGCAAAAATACCTAAAAGAGCTGTATTTGGAATAGGTTTTCCCAAAATCTCTAAAGCAATGTCAGTAGCGGGAAATGTAACGACTTTGCCATCCACTTTCAAATCAAGCTCTGAAGGATTTTTTTCGGTATTTACAATCACTAAACCTCCGCGCTTAAGGCCTGAAACAACGTCTACCCTCCCAATTAAAGTAGGATCCTGCACAATTACATAATCAGGATGGTAAATCTGACTGTGAATTCTTATCTTCTCACCAGGTTCTCCAATCCTCACAAAAGAAGCCACAGGAGCGCCCATTCTTTCTGAGCCAAAGAAGGGGAAAGCTTGAACTTCTTTACCGTCGGCATAGGCAGCTATAGCGAGGAGTTCGGCTGCAGTGACGACTCCCTGTCCGCCTCTTCCATGAAGTCTAATTTCCTTCATCACAAAACCTCTTGGCTATCTTAAACTAAGTCAAAAGTAGGGTCAACAAAAAAGAGACCAAAGAGCGTAGACTGATAAAATTCCAAGCACCAAATTCTAAGCACAAAACAAGTGCTGAAAAGCTCTTGAGAGGAGTGAAGGCGGTAGACTGCAGACTGAAGTAACTTTAAGCTATGGAACTTCAAAACTTCAGCGGTATTGGCAGAGCTTTAGCTCCGTTTAGGATTTAGAATTTAGGGTTTTGAATTTGAAATCTTTACCGCACAATATACTCCCCTTCTACTTCAGGCAGAATAACTTGAAGTCTGAGGTCTGAAAGGAATCTTTTGTAAAGGTTGGCTGCGTTTGTATGAATGGGGAAAACAACTTCTGGAGAAATTTCCTCAATGGTTCTCTTCAGCTCAAATGGTAAAGCATGACCTGAAGCATGAATGTTATAAAGAGGAATCCCGTAAAATTCAAGCCAGTTTAAAAGCTTTTTATAATCGAGTTCCATTTCCTCATTAAAAGGTTCACTTTGAGAGAGAATAAATACACTTCCAGGAAGAGGGGAAATGTC
>Ga0180901_1054_pt1 | contig 9025 bp, 10 predicted proteins | sample Deesub1362A_J573_FD_124299 | JGI IMG/M metagenome (GOLD analysis project Ga0180901, IMG submission 124299) | Unclassified bacterium JdFR-66
AAGCAGGAATTAGCCTAAAGATCCTTTCCTGCTCTTTCCACTTCAAACTGGTTTGAAAACCGACCATATTGTAAAGTCGAGCTGAAGCATCGTCCTGTCTTAGTTGAACCACTGCAAAAGGCTGTTTACCAGTGTGAGGATCAATCAATCCCACTGGTTTCATGGGACCGTAAAGGAGCGTTTGTTTACCCTGTCGAGCAAGCGACTCTATAGGCTGGCAGGCTGTAAAGTAAATCTCCCTTTCAAAGTCTCGGGGAAGAACCCTCTCTGCTTTTACCAACTCCTCATAAAAAATTTCATACTCCTCTTCGGTTAAAGGACAATTTATATAACTCCCTTCTCCTTTCCCGTATCGATTGCCCTCAAAAGCCTTTTCCATATCAATGCTTTCTTTTAAAACAATGGGAGCAGCTGCATCGTAGAAGTAGAGGCTTTCCGAACCAGTCAACTCTCTCAAAGAGTTTTCCAAGGAAGAGGAAGTTAAAGGACCTGTAGCAATGATAAGAGGTCTTTGCGGGAGAATCTCTTTTACTTCCTCTCTCACTATTTCAATAAGCGGATGGGAGGAAATGATCTCTGTAATCTTTCGAGAAAAGATTTCCCTGTCTACTGCTAAAGCCATACCTGCAGGTACTTTTGCTTTCTCAGCGACTTGCATAGTTAAAGAGCCTAAAAGGCGCATTTCTTCTTTTAAAAGGCCAGGTGCCTTCTTTACGTCATTGGAACGAAATGAATTTGAACAAACAAGCTCAGCCAAGTAAGCACTCCTGTGAACCGGCGTCATTTTCTTAGGACGCATTTCAAAAAGAGTGACTTTTATTCCCTTATTTGCTAAAAGGTAGGTGGCTTCACTTCCCGCCAATCCTCCCCCGACAACAACTACCTTGTTCATCACAGTTTAAAATTATAAATGAGAAGCCGCATTCTGGATATAATTCAGTAAATCCAAATTCCAAATCCTAAATCCAAAACAATTTGTCATTTCTGTTTTTACTTAGGACTTGGTGCTTTGATTTTAGGATTTTAACTTTTTGTGCTTTGGGTTTTGGATTTAGAAATTTATCTTGGTTGCTTTGGAAAAATTTTTCATTTATTCTCAAAGATATGAGGTTTGACTACTGGGCTGTGGTAAGGAAATCCTGGGAAATTGCCTGGAGATACAAGATACTCTGGATTTTTGGTTTTTTTGTCGGTTGGAGTGGCAGTTCAAATCCAAGCTTCAACATCAACCTACCTAGCAGCGAGGAGGCGGCTCCACCGCCTTCCTTTAATACAAGTGAATTGACCACTTTCTTTCAAAAATATCTTGCTCTAATTATTCTTGTCGCCCTGCTGGTTTTCTTCTTTATGATTTTGCTTTTAATTGCCAGATATATCTCAAAGCCAGCTTTAATCTACCTCGCTTCAAAATGCGATGAGGTAAAACCCTCCTTCTCTAAAGGGTTTTCCGCTGGACTTCACTTTTTCTTCCGATATATAGCCACTGGCTGGATTCTTTGGATACCTTTTGTTTTCATATTGCTCCCTATCCTGATTATTCCCTTCATTCTCATTGCAGGAAGCGCCATGAGAAATCCCTCTAATGCCGGCTTCCTTGCATTTCTGCTTTTGCTTTTTCCTCTAGTTATTATCATCATACTCATCGCTATTCCCCTCTCAGTGCTTACAGAAATTGCTCATAGATATCTAGTGGTTGAAGATGCCAGGGTTTTCGAGTCTATTTCCCAAGCTTTTTCCCTTATAAAAACCTTCTGGAAAAACGTAGCTCTCCTTTGGTTAATCCAGATAGCGCTGGGATTTTTAGCTGTATTTACTCTCATCTTCGCCGTTCTTTTATTTCTACTCCCCTCTCTACCTATAATCTTGGGTATGGCTGCTGCTTTAAGCTCTCAAAACATTGCTCTTTTCCTCATTCTTTTGCCCATTGGCTTGATCCTGCTTTTAATTCTGGTAGCTTTTTTTCTCCTCATTCAAGGATTACTGGGAACTTTCTTCACAAACTTCTGGACACTTGCTTACATCAAACTGAAGGAGTTCAAGGAAAGCCAACTTCAAGAAGAGACCTCCCCCCAAGCAGGCTAATACTTTTTAATCGAATGCGCCTTCTAAATGGTTCACAAAGATACTTTTCTCTTTATCAATAAAAATACTAATTACATCAAATCTAATCTCTTCAAAATCGGGTTTTTCAGCTAATAAATAACCTTCAGCTAACTTTTTCAATCTTTCTCTTTTTGCCTCAGTAACTGCTTCAAAAGGCTCCCCAAATCTACTACTCTCTCTGGTTTTAACTTCACAAAAAATTAAAGTTTTTCCTTTCTTAGCTATAATATCTATCTCGCCAAACCTTAAACGATAATTCTTAGCCAGAATTCTGAAACTCTTCCGCAGCAGATAATCCACAGCGGCTTTCTCGCCAAACTCACCTTTCCTCAACAATCCCCTCCAAACTCTCTTCCCAAAAGCCCACGCCTCTGTAACTCAATCGATGTATGGAAGAAGGGCCAAAATCTCTTAAAGCTTTAAAGTGGCCTTCCGTTCCATAACCCTTGTTTTCCCTAAAGTTGTAGTCCGGATAGATGACATGGTAATCTTCCATCAATTTATCCCTGTAAACTTTCGCCAGTATAGAAGCGCAAGCAATGGAAAAACAGAGGGAATCACCATGAGTTATAGATCTTGAATTTGGGAAAGGAAGAGCGTAATAGTCACAAAGAATAAAGTCTGGAGGAGGCTTTAAACCCTCAACAACCATACACAGTGCTTTTAAATGTGCCCTTTTTATTCCTAGGTTATCGATTTCTTCTGATGAAACCTGAACGATATTATAAGCAAGAGAAGCTGCCACAATTTCTTCAAAAAGTTCTTCTCTTTTTTTAGGGGTGAGCTCTTTTGAATCTCGCACTTCAGAAAGGTAAAATCCCTTTGGTAAAACAACCGCTGCTGCTACGAGTGGCCCTGCTAAAGCTCCTCTCCCTGCTTCATCAACACCTGCTACTCGCTTATACCCCTTCTTCCAAAGAGTCCTCTCCCACTTTTTAGTGGGAAATAATTTTTCATCCATCTTTTATAGTTATTTTAAATCCCTACTATGACAACAAGGAAAAAATCTTATTCCACCAGGTGAAAGATACAATGATTAAAACTTACTGAGCAAGCTCTCTGCTATTTTTTCAACCACATTTTCTCTAGCTGAACGAGCTGCGAAAAGTATGGCATTTTTAATTGCCCTTGCCCAAGAGCGACCGTGTGAAATAGTGACCACGCCATTAACACCAAGAAGTTGCGCCCCACCGTACTCCTCAAAATCGAGCTTTTTTTTCAGCCTCTTCAAAGAAGGCGCGAGAAGAAGCGCTCCTAGGCGAGAGAGAAAATCCGAATTAAACTCTTTCTTAAGTTCAGAAAAGATAAGTTCTGCAGCACCTTCAATAGTTTTCAAAAACACATTGCCTGTAAAACCATCCGTGACTACCACATCACATTCATTCCTCAGTACATCCTTGCTTTCCACATTCCCCACAAATCCAGACAGCTCTTTTAAAAAAGTGTATGCTTCTTTCGTGAAGGAATTTCCTTTCCCTTCTTCTTCACCAATGTTCAAAAGTCCTATTCTCACCCCATCAAGACCTAAAACCCTTTCTGCATAAACCTTGCCCAAAACAGCGAAAGTTTTAAGATAGCGTGGTTTGCAGTCAGAATTTGCTCCTACATCTAACATCACCACAGGTCCTTTCTCCCCAGGAATAGTCACCAAAATAGCAGGCCTTTCCACACCTTCTATTCTTTTAAGCATTAAAGTAGCAAAGCTCATGAAGGCTCCAGTATTCCCTGCACAAACGCAGGCAGAAGCTTTCCTCTCCTTTACTAAACTAACAGCAAGTGCCATTGAAGAATCTCTCTTTTCGCGAACCACAAGGGAGGGTTTTTCATCCATCCCCACAACTGAATTTGCCTCAACGAATCTCAAGCGTTCGCTGGAAGGGAGATTTTCTTTTAATTCCTTCCTGCCCACAATAAACAACGCATGGCTTCCCTCCTCAAGACTTTGGAGAGCGCCTTTAATGACCTCGTCTGGAGCGTAATCGCCACCGTGGACGTCAACAGAAACCCAAATCATCAGCTAATGCCAAAAGAATTCATAAGAGAATTTAAATCAAGATTTTCCTCTAAAAGATTAATTAATCTCTGAACCTTTTCAGGCTCATGTATTCTTATTCTTCCCAAAAGATGCTCCGTTTTATCAACTACAGTAAAAGTGTCATCAGGAACGAGAATAACTGGCACACCAAGCTCTTCTGCTCTGGAAAGAACAAAGGGACTGGGATAAAAACCCCCAGTTAAAATTAAACACTTAGTTGGGGTCTCTAAAGCTGCCAGTTGAATATCTGCCCGGTCCCCACCAGTAATTACCGCTTTATCCCTCTTTCTCCGGAAAAAGCGAAGGGCTTTTTCCTGACCCATAGCTCCAACCATAAAAGTTTCTACGAGCTCTTCTCTTTTCTCTTCGCAGCAAAGGATTTTTCCTCCCAACTTCTGCACCAGCTCTTCAATTGTAATTCCAAGAAGAGTGCGGTCTTCGGGAATAAAACCAAAAACCTTCACTCCCTTTTTAAGTGCCTGCTTTTTAACCACATCAATCTGCTCAAGGCTACCTACAGGAACCCAGTTGAAAATAATGCCTAAAAGTCTATTGGAGAATATGGAAACTGAGGCTAAAGCATCGTCAAGAGAAATAATTGGCTCACCTTTAACAATAACTATTACAGAAAGATTAAGCTTCTCAGACAAGCGTGAAGCACTCAGACCAAAAGTCTCGCCCTCAAAAAAACTGGCTCCTCCTTCCACAAGAACAACATCCTTATCGCGAGAAACATTTTGAAAAGAATTTAAAACTCTCCTCTCTACCGATATCTCCTCTTCGTCCACTAAAGATATGCGCCTCTCCGGATCCAGAAATACAGGCGATAAATCCTGCAATTCATCTCTCAAGCCCAGCGTTTGTGCCACGTAGAGAGCATCCTCATCTACAAAACCACCTTCTACCTGATGCACCCAAAAACCATATGGCTTAAAATAACCAACTCTAATGCCTTTCTCCTTCAACTTCTTCCCCAATGCCAATATAATACCCGTTTTGCCTGAATAATTGCTGTTTGAAATAAAAATTACCCCTTTCACCTATTTCACCCCAATCTTAGCATCTAAAATCATATACCCTTTTTCATAAACCCTGACTGGATTTAAATCAACTTCCTGTATTTGTGGAAAGTCACTAATTAACTGAGCTAGTCTCACAATAACTCCGGCCAAAGAATCCACATCTACACCCCTTTTCCCTCTTACTCCTCTAAGAAGAGGGAAACCTTTTATTGATGAAATCATTTCCTTTGCTTCGGAAAATGTCAAGGGCGCAAGAGAAAAGGTAACGTCATGAAAGATTTCCACATAGATACCTCCCAACCCAAACATCACAAAAGGACCAAATTGAACGTCTCGCCCTCCCCCCACAATCACCTCCATGCCTGGAGCAGCCATCTTCTGAATGATTATTCCTTTCAGCTCTGCTCCTTCGAAAAACTTCCTTGTATGTCTTACTAAAGAATGGTAAACCAAGGGCACTTCGTCTTCGTTTGAAACATTTAAAACTACCCCGCCTATATCAGTTTTATGGAGAATATCGGGAGAATCAATCTTCATCACTATTGGAAATCCAATTTCCCGAGCAAAAGTAATTGCTTCCTTAAGTGAGCGTGCCGTCCTACTGAAGGGAAAGTTAAAACCCATTGCTTCAAGAATTTCAAAAGAATCACTTCCAGACAAAAAACACTCCTTCCGAACTTTCCCTATAACTTCTTTCACCCTCAATCTATCATACTTCAACCTTTCAAACCTTTTCTCCTCAAGGGTAAAGACCTCAGTTAGTCTTCGCGCAGCTCTTATAGCCCTTTCGGGTGTTATAAATGAAGGAATTTTATTCCTCCTGAAAATCTCTTCTGTCTCTTCCATCGATTTAAACCCCATAAACGAAACTAAAAGAGGTTTGTTGCTTTTTTTCTTGTATATTCTAATCAAAGCCTGCGCTGTTTTCTTGGGTTCTGTCATTGCCTGCTTTGTGAGAATAACAATAAGCCCTCCCACATTCCCATCAGATAAAATAATTTGAGTTGCATCTTTTATTCTTTGGGCTCTAGCATCTCCTAAGACATCCACCGGATTATAGACACTTGAAGCAGGAGGAAGAGACCTCCTTAACTGATTAACAGTCTTTGCAGAAAAATTAGTGAGCCTTATCCCTTCCTTTTCTAGAGAATCGGCAGCGAGGATACCGGGTCCACCCCCATTTGTTAAAATAGCGAACCCCTTTTTTACTGAGGCCTTGCACCAGGAAAGGGAAATGATGCTGTCCAAAAAGTCTTGGATATCCTGTGCCCAGTAAATTCCTGCTTTCTTGAAAGCACTCTGGTAAAGTTCTCTCTTTCCAGCTAAAGAACCTGTATGAGAGGAAACAGCTCTTGCTCCAGATTCAGTAATGCCAGCTTTTAAAGCTATGATTTTCTTTTCTTTCGAGAGCAAAGCAGCTTTCTCTAAAAAGCGTCTTCCATCTTTAACCCCTTCAATGTAAAGAGCTACCACTTCAGTAGCTTTATCCTCTTTTAAGTAAGAGAAGAAGTCCTCTTCACTTAAGTCTAATTTGTTTCCCATGCTCACAAATTTTGAAATTCCGATACCTTTCCGCTCAGCCCACTCCAAAAGGAAAGTTCCCAAAGCACCCGACTGAGAAAGAAAAGCTACAGGCCCCTTGGAAAATGTAGTGGAGAGGAAAGTTAGATTTAATTTTGAGAAAGGATTTATTAAACCAAGAGTGTTCGGTCCTAAAATGCGAGTATTTCCTTTCCATTTCAAAAGTTCCCTTTCCAGCTTCGCTCCTTGAGGTCCAATTTCACGAAATCCAGCTGAAACAACCACGGCAAAGGGAACTTCCAAATGAGCACACTCCTTAATAACCTCAGGAACAGAGGCAGAGGGAATGGCTATAACTACTACATCAGGAACTTGAGGTAAATCTGAAAGCGAAGAGTATGACCTTATCCCCCCGATTCTTTTAGCGAAGGGGTTCACGGGAAAGACACGCTCTCCGAACGTTAACTTAAGATTGTCAAAGATGACTCTTCCCACTTTACCCTTTTCTCTCGCTGCTCCAACGACTGCAACGGAGCGCGGAGAAAAGAGCTTTTTCATCCTACTCTACCTCAATTGCTTCTCTGTTCTTATAAAACCCGCAATGGGGACAAACTCTATGAGGCAATTTGAGCTGATGACATTGAGGGCATTCAATCAAATTCACACTTTTTACCTTTATATAATGCGCTCTTCTTCTGTCTCTACGTGCTCTAGTACTCCTCTTCTTGGGAACAGCCATTTCCACCTCCTAGATATTTTTGAGCTTTTTCAAGGGTTCCCATCTTACATCAACTTCGCTCTGTAGACAATCACAATCCCCCTTGTTGAGATCAGCACCACACCTCGGGCAAATCCCCTTACAGTCTTCCCGACAGAGGAATTTCATCGGTAAATTTACGATGATTAACTGCCTCAGCATAGGATACAAGTCTATAGACTCCTCCTCGATGAAAAAAAAGTCTGAATCTTTGGAAACGAACTCTTCCATTTTCCTCTCGACAAAAATTTCATCTATTTCAAAATTTAACAGATAAGGAGTTTTCTTAAGACATCGACTGCAAGATAAATTGACTTTTACCTCTCCGCTCCCGGTTAATTCAAGACCTTTGCTTATTCTCTTAATTTCAACTTCAGCTTTAAAATTGGATCCAAAACTAATCTTATCCCCATAAAATTCTATGGGGTCCATCTTTTCTGAAAAAGAAACTCTCTTGCTAGGTTCCTCAAAACTTAAAAGGGATTTTACATCGATGATAATCTTTCTCACTTCTTACACCTCTTTATGGAGAGTATTTATTCTCGAGGAGAAATCTTTCCCTGAAGCCTGTCTCTTCCTCTCTGAACAGCCGCAAGCAACTTACCTAAGTTGACTTCAAGGTTTGCCATGATTTCATCAGCATAATCCTCCGCGCTCAGCCTTATCTCCCTTTCTTTCTGCTTTGCTGCTTCAATTATTTCTTGAGCCTGATTCTCAGCTAATTTAACTACTTCCGTTTCCGATGCCAACTGCTTTGCTTTTTCTCGCGCCTCATTAATAACTCTCTGAGCCTCCTTCTCTGCCTCATCAAGCATTTCCTGCCTCTCCTTCACAATCCAGCGCGCTTGCTTAAGCTCTTCTGGCAGCGTAGCGCGCATCTCGTCAATTATCTCAAAAATCTTTTCTTCATCAACCATAACCAAGGAAGAGAAAGGAACTTTTTTAGCCTCAGTAATAAGCTCCTCAAGCTTATCTATAAGCTGCATTATATCCATAGCCTCAACCTCCTTCTTTCCTTATATGCTCTTTCTCCCAACTAAACTTAGCGTAAAGCTCCTCTTCAACTTCCTCTGGAACAAGCCCTCTCACACATCCACCATATTTTGCAATTTCTTTAACCACACTGGAGCTTAGGTAAGCATACTGCGGAGAAGCCATCATAAATACAGTTTCTATCGTGGGGTCTAGCTTCTTATTAAACTGCGCAATTTGAAACTCTCTCTCAAAGTCCGAAACTGCACGTAAACCTCTTATGATTACTTTTGCTTTGTACTTCCTAGCGAAATCAACTAAAAGTGTATCATAAGGTTCTACCACAACTTTATCTCTACCTTCTAAAGCTCCTTTTATAAAACGGACTCTTTCTTCCACTGTAAAAAGAGGTTTTTTTCCTGGATTTACAGCCACCCCAACTACTATCTTATCATACAAATAACATGCTCGATCAATGATATCGAGATGACCATTCGTTATAGGATCGAAACTTCCTGGACACACAGCTACTCGCATTTTTGCCCTCCAAATTATCTCAAATTTTTGAAAAAACTTAAAGCGGTATCACCATAAACTTTTTGTTTAAAGATTTTC
>Ga0180901_1040_pt1 | contig 9003 bp, 10 predicted proteins | sample Deesub1362A_J573_FD_124299 | JGI IMG/M metagenome (GOLD analysis project Ga0180901, IMG submission 124299) | Unclassified bacterium JdFR-66
TGAGAAAAAGTCCCCAATCCACTGCCCAAGAGAGGATAAGATGAAAAAATGCGAACTGCACCCTCCCAGAACTCAAACCTCCCCTGGGCACTTTCAACAACAGCTTCTTCCCTCACTGCGCTTTCCAGGGGCTTTTGAGGAGAAAGCAAGAAGTTAAAGTTTGAGCTAATGTAATAAATTGCTCCTGCTAAAAGAAGGGAGAAAACAATAATCCCCAACACTTTTCCCCATCCCTTTAAATCTTTTAAAAGAAAAAGTAGAACAATTGTCAAAAAGATTAATGAAAGAATTCCTCCGCGAGAAAAAGTCAAAAAAAGCGTAGTTAAAAGAACTGAGGTTAAAAGAAAATACATATTAAGACATGGTTTAAAAGAGTAATAAAACCCCAGAGGAATAATTAAAACAAGGAAGCCAGCAAAAGTACTGGGGCTAGTAAAAATAGAGAAAATTCTACTCTGAAGAGCTGGTGCTAATATACCCTCTTTTTTTACAAATTCAGCTATTAAATTAAAACCGACCAAAAACTGCCACAAGCCGTAAAGAGAAAGAAGGAGTGCAGAAAAAAGAAGTGTTTTTTCCAGTCTTTCTCGAAATTCAAAAAGGTTTGCTCCTATAAAAAAAGCAGCTGCATAAGAAGCGAAAAGTAAAACTTTCTCTACTGTAAGAAAAGGACTTTTCCAAGAAGAAAGAGTGAGTGTAAAAACTAAAAGAAGGAGAATCCAAGAGAATTTGAGAGGAAAAAATGCCTCCTTTTTAATATAAAGAAGGAGAGCAAAAAGAAGAAAGATAAGAAAAAGAGATAAATATCTCATTTCATAATAGTAGCCTCCCCCCACTAAAGAGGGAAAAAGAAAGTGAGGAAAAAGAATGAAAATAAGAACAGCTTGAAGTGAGAACACGAAGTAAATCCATTTTTTACTCTGTGCAAGAGGTAATCCCCTTTCTAAACCAACTTTTTCCATAAATTTTCCAACTCTTTTAAAGTCAAAGTTTTTATAAAAGGTTTTCCTACATCTTTAAGTAGAATTAAGTTTAACTTTTCTTCAAATCTCTTCTTATCCCACTTCAATGCCTCAAAAATGCTTTCCTTCAAAGAAGAAGGGATTTCTACAGGAAGATTTGCTTTTTTCAATATGTGTATATGTCTTTTGAGAACTCGCTTATTAAGATAACCCAAAGCATGGGAAATCCTACCTGCAATAATCATTCCAATGGAAACAGCTTCACCATGCGTTATGTATCCAAAGCCATAAGCTTTCTCCAAAGCATGCCCAAAAGTATGACCATAGTTGAGTAGAGCTCTAACTCCTTTCACATCTAACTCGTCTTCCTCCACAATCTTCCCTTTTAGCTTGACACATTCAGCTACAACTTCTTCTATTACTTCTTTTTTTCTTAAACTTAAAATTTGACTGAGATTCCTTTCCACGCTATCGAGAAGAGCTGGTGAAAAAAGAAAAGCCGTCTTAATAACCTCCGCCAAACCAGAGCGCAAATCTCTCCCCGGAAGCGTACTTAAAAGTGTTACATCGGAAATCACAAGCGAAGGTTGATAAAATGTCCCCACCAGGTTCTTCCCAAAGGGAAGATTAAGTGCAGTCTTACCACCAATGCTGCTATCAACCTGAGCTAAAAAAGTGGTAGGAATTTGAATATAACTTACACCTCTCATATAAGTAGAAGCTACAAAGCCCACTAAATCCCCTAATACTCCTCCTCCGAAAGCAATGAGGATATCATCACGGGAAAACTCACTCTGAGCTAATGATTCATAAAGACGAATAGCAGAACGGAAACTTTTGCTTCTCTCCCCAGCTAAAAAAGTAAAAAAATGTATCTCCTCATGTTTTGAATAAAGCCCTTTTTTTATAACTTTTCCATATCTCTTAGAAAGAAAACTGTGAGTAACTATGCCCACTTTTTTTCCCTCAAAGGGCCAAAAAGAAGAAATATTTCTTAAAAGACCTGAACCTATAAAAACTTCATACTTTCTGGAAGGAGCTGCTATTTCAACTCTTTGCATTTATTACCTTCCTTATCTCATTCACCACTTCCATCACAGGCTTATTTCCATCCACAATGAAATCTGCTACTTCCTCATATCTTTTCTTTCTAGATGTAAAAATTTTTTCCACTTGAGCTTCCGCATCTTCCACCTTAAGAAGAGGCCTATCCTGAACACCTCTAAGTCTCTTCTTTAACTCTGAAAGTGGAACATTGAGATAGATTAAAACCCCTTTTTCTTTTAAAATTCTCACATTTTCATCTCTCAAGATTGCTCCTCCCCCCAGAGAAATAACCTGATTTCCTACAGTAGAAACTTCTTTTACAACTTGACTTTCAATATCTCTGAAATAAGCTTCACCGTACTTTTCAAATATTTGAGAAATCGTAAGGGACATTTTCTTCTCTACAATTTCATCTGTATCTAAAAATTTCTTCCCCAATTTTTTTGAAAGCAATTTGCCCACTGTGCTTTTCCCTGCTCCCATAAAACCTATGAGAATTATGTTTCTCTTTTCCATTCTATTCGTGAAAGATAACTTTCGTACGACCTTTTTATATCATCTAAACTATCCTGCCCAAACTTCTCCAAAAAGAAGTCAGTTAAAACAAGGGAGATCATTGCCTCAGCTACCACCCCTGCAGCAGGCACTACACAAATATCTGCCCTTTCACGGCTTGCTTTCTTTTTCTCCTTGGTAATGATGTCCACACTCATGAGAGGCTCACCAAGGGTAGGAACAGGCTTTACATAGCCTTTTAAAACAATATTCTCTCCATTGCTTATTCCCCCCTCGAGACCTCCGCAATAGTTTGTCCTGTGGTAAAAGCCTTTTTCTTCTTCAAAGAAAATCTCATCGTGCACCTTGCTTCCAAAGTTTGATGCTTGAAAGATAGCCTCGCCTACTTCAACACCTTTAACCGAAGGTATGGAAAGTAAAGCCTGAGCAAGCTTTCCATCGAGACGCTTATCCCACTGCACATAGCTTCCTAAACCCGGTGGCACTCCAAAAGCAACTACTTCGAAAACCCCTCCCAATGTATCGCCTTCTCTCCTTGCTTTGTCTATTAACTTCATCATTTCCCCCTCTTTGTCCTTGTCCAAACAGCGTAAAGGTGAAGCTTCAATTTCTTTCGCATCTTTGAGTGAGGAAATTTTCTTTTCTGAGAATATGTCTCCCACAGCTAGAGTCTGACTTATCACGTAGATGCCAAATTCCCTTAAAAAGTTTTTTGCCAGTGCCCCTGCTGCCACTCTGGCAGCTGTTTCTCTTGCACTCGCCCTTTCCAAAACGTTCCTTAAATCTTTGAAACTATATTTAAAACTACCTGCAAGATCAGCATGTCCAGGCCTAGGCGAAGTGAGTTCCCCTCCCCTTCCTGAAAAGGGGTCCATTACTTCTTTCCAATTCTCAAAATCTCGATTCTTAATGAGAAGAGAAATGGGACTACCTATACTTTTTCCCCCCTTGATACCAGAAATAACTTCCACTTCATCCTCTTCAATCTCCATCCTTTTCCCCCGGCCATAACCCTTTTTCCGACGCTGGAGTTCCTGCTGAAGAAAGGAAAAATCAACAGAAATACCTGCAGGTAATCCTTCCACAATTAACAATAAGGATGGTCCATGTGATTCTCCGGCAGTAAGCCAGCGTAAAAGCATTAAACCAACCTACTTCGCGTAGCTTTCTATCCCACCTGAAAGATAAAGATAGTAAGTTTCATCGCCATAAAGCAACTTTACCCAATCATCTCCAATACTCAAAACGCGGTACGGAGTGTCTCCAACTTGATCTCCTTCTTGAACTGTAATTATTTCTCCATTATAGAAAATTTCAGCTTCAGGTTCCCCTTCCACTATCTCTATCCCCTTTAAAATAAGGGAAGAAACCTGGACTTCACCTGTAGTAGTTGCTTCTGTACTTTCCTCGGTTGTTAAAGGTTTAAATGGGTCTTTAAAACCCTCAATGGTAAAAACTTCATAACCTTCATTAAGCGGGGCGACTGTTACTGTTGCCTTTTTTTCTTCTCTTTTCTCCTCCGGCAAAACTGTTGTTTTCGGCACTTTTATACCTGTTTCTGGAGAAGGCCCTCTGAAAAGGATGAAAAATATTAAAATTAAGAAAAAGATAAAAACAATAAAGACACCCCCTCCAATAGCTACTAATTTACCTGTGGGTGAAGAAAGAAACTTCTTTAATTTTTCTAAAACACTACTCATTCTCTTATTTACCTCCCTGCGCTTGTGTTTTTCCTTGTCCTCCAAAAATGTATGTTTCCGCTTTCAGGGTAATTGAAAGAGCTGGAAGACTATCTTTTCCAGGTGCAATATTAACCGAAACGACTTTTATCTCACGAGGAAAGTGCTCCAAACGATAGAGAAAATCAAGGAGGCTCCCTCCATCCTCCCTCACCCTATTAAAATATCCCTGAAGGGTCATGTCAATGGGAAGAGAGCTGTAATTGCCTAACTCTGTTGGTTGCGAAGGAGTAAAGGAGACGAAATTTAAACCTGATTCGTTAGCAAGTTGCTGAAGTTCTATAATGAGGGAGGGAATCGCAGGGTCTTCAGGCATCCTTCTAGAAAGCTCTATTAGCTGAGATTCTATCTCTGGAGCCTGCTGTTTTAGCTGCTGCAATCTCTGCAGTGTCACTTGAGCAGACTTTGCTTTCTTTATCTCCTCTCCCTGCTCCTGCCTCACCTGATCAAGTCTTCCTTTCATAGGTCGCCAAACGAGAAAGAAAAAAAGGAAAGAAAGCAGAATGATTATTACCGCTCCTGCTATTACTGCTTGCTGAAAGCTAAGCCTTATATTCATTATCCTCCTCCACCGCTGCTCTCTTGAGCAGCACCCTGACTTCCCTCAGCTGCCTTTTTTAAAGATATGCTCATATCGAAAGAATAGAAACCATCAGCACCTAAATCCATTTTATCCAGCCAGACATTTTGAACCTCATTTAATTCATTTAATCTCACCATTAATTTAGCTATAGCCAAATAATTCTTTGCTTTGCCGTTCATCTTCAAACCTTCAGCTAAATCCACATTTAAACTTTCTAAAGCTATGTCATTTGGAATTATCATGCTCATTTCCAAAAAAAGCTTATACCAAGAAATTTCACCTGCCATTGCCTGCTCAATAACTTGCCTCCGACTATCAACTGCTGCTTTTCTCTCCTCAAAAATCTTAAACTCAGCTATTTGTTTATTAAGAAGCTCATTTTGAGTTTTGAGCTGGGTTAAAACCACATTTTCCTGATATAATTTGGCTTGAAGAAGAACGTATATCATCACTAAAATAGCAATGTAAAGCAAGCTAACGAGGCCAATGATAAGAAGTCTTTTCTCTGATTCTCTCTTTTCAATTATTTCTGGTGGTAATAGATTTATGCCACTTGCCCCCACTTAGCGCAACCCCCTTAAAGCGAGCCCAATAGGTATGGCTAAAGAAAGCTCATCTTCCTCAAGAGCTTCCCGGGAAAGACGCGGGCTTAATTGCACCCTTTCTAAGGGCCTACCATAAGAAACTTCAACTTCTAAAGCTTTCTCAAGGTAGGAAATAAAATGTTTAAGTTTAGCTGCTCCTCCTGTGACTAAAACTCTTTTTATCTCCACAGGTGACTGAGCAAGATAATAATCAAAAGATCTCTTCACCTCACCTATGAACCTAGTAACTTCTCTTTCTAATACATCTTGAACCATTTCTGCTCTATCTAAAAGTTCAGAAGGAAGATTCATAAATCTATCTCCCACCAAAGGAGGGAGGCCGATCTTCACTTTTAACTCTTCTGCTTCTTCAAAAGTAATCCCGAAACTATCTGCCACTGCCTCTGTCCAGTCATCTCCTGCCAAAGCGATAACTCTGGCAAACCGTACTATTCTACCCTCTACAATCACCACACTGCTAATTCCAGCACCGACATTTACTAATGCTACAGTTTCAGGAACCTTGGGTTCTTCAGCAAGTGAAGGCTCGGGTTGAGGAGGTAAGAGAACGCGGGAAATAGCAAAAGCAGAAACATCAATAACTTCAGGTTTTAACCCTGCCCCTTCAGCTGCTTGAACAACATTCTGTATCATCTCCCGCTGTGCAGCTACGAGAAGAACTTGAAGCATTCTTTCCCCGCTCTCACGGGTAAACTCATCAATTACTTCGTAATCTAAGATTACTTCCTCAATAGGAATGGGAATGTAATCCTGAGCTTGAAACTGGAGAGCGCTTTTTAACTCTTGCTTCTCCATATATGGGAGTTCAATTACCCTGATGACTACCTTCTGATTTCCTATCCCAATGATTACCTTTTTTTCACGAAGACCAACTTTTCTCCAAAGCTCACTTAAAGTGTATGAAACGACTTCAGTATCAACGATTTCCCCCCCTACCACAGCTCCACGAGGTACTTTAACAAAACCACAATTAGTGAGAGTAGGGGATTGGACTGAACCTTGAAGCTCCGCAACTCTAAAAGAGCTGGAGCCTATTTCTAAACCTACCCCAGACTTCGAACTTCCAAAGCTAAGAGGCAATTGCGATCCCTCCTACCATGTAAACTGCGACCATTAGCTCATCTCCTGCTGTCAAGCTACTATCTTTTTCAGAAATTAAAACATATTCAACACTTTTTGGCAATACCTCAAATTTTTTTTCAAAAAAATCTTCACAAAAACTGCACTTTGAGAGAGCAAAAATTCTCCTTGCAGTTGTCAAAAACCTGGATAACTTTACCACTTTTAAAACCCCTTTGCAATTATGGTGGAGGTATCTCCCTCCAAGAGGTAACTGAAGCGTGGTAACCTTCCTCAGTAGGACTCCCTGGAAGCGAAGGAGGGAGTTTATCTGGGAGATCCGGATCAACTTGAAGAATAGGCTTAACGTTTTCAAATATGAACCTTCCGCCAATGATTGTCCCTCTAGTTTTTGTATACTGAGCACTATTGCTAAAGTCCACGTCACCTAAGGCAAAGAATGCACCTTGAATATCGGGGTTGCTTCCGTATGGGTCAGATGGAGTACTCAAAGAGCTTGCTATCTCAATAATAAAACTTCCTGCAGAAACAAGTCCAATAGCGCTTGTCTGAGGAAAGTCTGAAGTAAGAAGATGACTTCTTAAAGTTATATCTCCGTTCGCTACTACCGTTCCTCGGCCCATATAAGTAATTGTATTTACACCATCACCTAAAATGAGATTGCCATCAATAAAAACAGTTCCATTAACATAGAGAATGCTATTAGTAGTGTCCCAGGCAAACTCCCAGTAAGGACGATCATCAATTACTTCGCCATCTCCATCCACATCAACCATACCAAAGGAGGGAGTAGCAGAACCAATTGCAACATTAAAACTTCCCTGGCCAAGATTGGTATTCTCTGTATCACTATCAAGAACCTTATATTTGCCTGACCCCACACCTGAAAAAGCATTTTGTATTTGAGGATATAAAACATCGTTTTCATTCACAAATGAGGCTGTCTGAGTAGTTCCACTCAAAGTATTATCTGTAGACTCACTCTCGGCTCGTTGCCGGTAGGTTTGCAGCTTTGTATCGTTAAGAGTCGGAAGGTCAATCTCAGGAGTGTTACCGTAAAGCGTGTCAATATAAATTCCTCGGCTTTCCCATTCGCTTTCCGGAATTTCATTTCCTTGTTTATCTACAATAGGTGGATCTCCATCAATATAAGCATATTCAATATGATCAGAGCTAGTTCCTAAAGTCACGGAGTTACTTTGAACAATTATCTGCCCCTCTCTTATAAAAACAGGACCTTCGTATATGGCTGAGTTCCCCCCCAAAGGGAGGCTTCCTCGGACAAAGATAGGTCCAATAAACGTTCCATTTCCAGTTATTCCACTTGTACCAGTTTGAACAGACTGCTGTGAACCACCTGCAAAGTTCATATCCCAGATATTAATAGAAAAAAGAGTAGCTTCCACTGCTTTTACATAAGTAGTAGGAGAAGAATCCTCAGTCAAGCGGCCTACGGATATAACTTTCAACTGAAATGTTCCTGCTCCTTCAGTGGTTATGCTCACTTCTGCTATTCCATCATTAAAGGTGAGGGTGAACTCTGGCGTGGAAAGGACACTGTCAACACCTTCTTCCTGAAGATCCCAGAGGACGCGGTCAAGACCAGCTTCAGCAATATTCAAAGCCTTTATGTACTTTCTGTTTTCAGTAACTGCTTGTAACCCTTGAACTGCGAGGGTAAGCACACCAGCTGCAAGAATGGTGAGAACAAGGAAGAGCCCTATTACTACAATTGTAGTTACACCCTCTTCTCTCTTCATAAACTTCATTTTCATCACCCAACTATTTATTTCGGAGAAAAATGTCAGTTTCTAAAGTAAAGGGGTTCGTTGCATTTGGAGGTTCGGCGATAATTTTCACTCGAATGCGCTTTGTGTCTGAAGGCCTGTCCCCAACAGCTGTAATTACATCTCCATTTGAATCATAATAGGTGAAGATGGGTTCATTATAAGAAGGATTATTCACGTTACGCACCAGAACTTGCTGAGTAGTAGCGGTTTCTTCTAAAGTCATAATTAAATCCGTGCCTGAGAGGTTAAAATGCACCCACTCCGTTGTAGCGTTGTTCCCATCAAGTTCAGCTGAGAAGCCAAGAGTATATGTAGTCACTTCACTCCCAATAAAATTCTCCGCCTGCCGTAGATATCTGGTAATAATTCTCATTGCTCTTCTCGCTTCTTCTTGAGACTCAGCTTGAGATCTAGTCTTTTTATCTAAGGAAAGACCTGATTCAAAAACAAGATAGGAAGCCGTCAAAATAATAACGATAAAAGCCATTACCCACATCATTTCTATCAAGGTAAATCCATTTTCTCTTCTCATCATGGAATCACCCCATCAGCTTTTACAGAAATCTCTGGACTGTAATTGAGCTGGTTTCCCAGAGAATCATAAGCGAAAACCTGATAAGTGTGAGTAGAGTTTCTGGGAACATCGGTGTCAGTGTATGTATTTACACTTCCACTAACCTG
>Ga0180901_1045_pt1 | contig 9001 bp, 8 predicted proteins | sample Deesub1362A_J573_FD_124299 | JGI IMG/M metagenome (GOLD analysis project Ga0180901, IMG submission 124299) | Unclassified bacterium JdFR-66
TTTTCTTTATGGGTTCTTCTTTTCTTTCTCACCTTAACCCCCTCTATGTATTCGAATTTTAGTTTAGCAATTTTGGTCTAGTTAATTAGGGGGCTAAGACAAATAGCAACTAAATCATTAAAAATTGCACTTCCATAATTCATTTTTAAAAGCTACTTTGGAAATAATTTTTAAAGTGCGTTGGCGGCGTTTTTTGAGAGCTTCGTAGCTTTGGTTTAATTCCTGAGCTAAAGCTTTGAGAGTCTTGCCCTCAATTCTGGTAGCCAGAATGATATAAGCGTTTTCAAAAGAGATGATACCCTGATTAATCAAACTCAACAGGAATTCTTCAGGAGTGATATCAATCTGCTCTTCTTCGATTAAAAGATCGCCATTGGTAGCAGTAATCTGTTCGACAAGAAACATGGCGTTTTCCAAAGAACATTGAGTTTTCTGATAATCTCGCAGATGCTGAAGCCATTTTGAGACTGAACCAAATGTATCCATGAGAATGTTCTTAGCTACTTTTCCTGGCCTTCTTTCAAAGTTGTAGTTTTCAAGATGCTGAAGAAAGTAAGTAAAGATTTGAAGCCATAGCTCATCGTTTTCCAGTCCATTCGCTTTGCCAGCGAAATGGTAAAAGATTTTATTTAAACCAGGCATGAGTAGGCCAATGAGATACAAACTGAGAAGCTGGTCTTTAGCTCTTTGGTATTCCAAAATCAAAGCTCGAAATGCACTGTCTTTAGCCTGATAATCCTTATTGTTTTGGTCATGAAGGAAATCTCGAAGCTCGCAAGGTGCTTTAAATGGCTTTAAACTAGAGTGGCGTGTCCTCAATTCTTGATATTTCTTGAGAAACTCCTCAGAATCCAAAAGTCTCAAAAAGTCCTTCTCGACCTGGTCTTTTAGATTTTCATTTCTCCGCAGTACTCATCCCGCCTTTCAGCGGGCAAACAAAAAGCCCGCAAGATCGCGGGCCTAAATTAAGAAAACCGGAGTTCAGAAGTATCTTATTTGATCTTGGTATTTTATTTAAAGATTATTTGCAATTAGCAAATAATTCGATTTTAATTCAAAAAGATTTCTAAGCTGACAAGGTTGATTTGAAACAGATTTAAGAAAAGGTTTCTTTTGCTCCTGGTTAGTTTTTGTCTAAGACATCTGAAATGTAATTAATTACCTCTTCAAGCTCTTTGGGTATTTTCTTTCTCTTTCTCATCTTCTGAGCAATGGGCTTTATTTTCGACCTCAAGTTAAAATTTCTTTCTTTTAAAAAATCTTTAAATTTCTTTCCCCTTCTGCGCTCAGGTTCAAACTTTCTTTTTATTTCTTTCCAGCCGGGAAATTTCGGAAAATATTCTTTTATTATCTCTTCATCCAAGTAATAAAGAATATCCCACTCCTTTAAAATACGGATTTTAACTTCTGAATACTTACTCTTGAATATATTAAAAAGAGGAGTAAATTCCTTTCCAAATCGGTCAAGAAGAAGGAGCTTGGGAACCTTGAAAAACTCATGAATAAATTCCATCAAAGCATTATCTATATTTCTGTTTCCGTGAACGGGTCTTACTAAAACCTTGAGTTCCTTCAGCTCATCAGAAAAAAGATTCTCTAGAAATCTTTTATCGTCTTTTCCCTCAACAAAAAGAATGGCATTAAAGTACTGAAAAAGCTCACCTTTCTGAAGTCCCATTTCCTTTACTATTTTTTCTTTCATAATTTCTTCCATACTAATTAAATCCACAGGCTTAGGTATTATTTTTCCGTCACTTTGGGGAAAATACACAAGGTTAAAAGAAAGATTTAGAAAAATCGGGGAGTGCGTCGCTAGAATAAAATATATTTTTTCTTCTTTTGATATCTTTTCTAAGAGGGATGCCATAGTTCTTTGAAGAGAAGGCTCAAGATGGACTTCGGGTTCATCAATGGCAATTATTCTAATAGTGTTACTTTCACTTCTATATGAAAGCAACTGACTTTGAGCGAATTCAATTGCCTCTCTTGAAATCCTTCCAGACATATCTCTTCCGCTTATATCTTCTTCCCCTTCCTGAAAAAGACTCTCAACATCAAATCCAAAAAAATGCGCAGTTGTATCCATAAAAAGAGTCATTTCGTGAAATCTTAAAACAGGAATGATTAAAGCAAGCGAGCAAAAAGAGCGGTAACCTGAGCTCAATTCACTCAAATGTTTATCATCATTTAAAAATGATAGAACTATATCTACTCCTAAACCTCCTTTCTCATTCCTATGAGGAGTGATATGAAAAGCAGCTTGAATGCCACTTTCAACGAGAAATAAGTTTGCTTCACGCTCTATTGCCTTCGCGTAATTCTCAACAATGGGCCAGATGGTGTTATATCCTTTATCAAAATAAGGGTAGCTTTCTTCAAACTCTGGTGGTTCTCTCCAGAACTTGTGGCAAAATTCATTCGCTTCACCAACTTGCACTCTTTCAATGTCTTCCTTGTGAAATTCCTTTCTGCCTACAAATAATTCAAAAACTAAAAATCTTATCCTCTCTAAAATTACTTCTACTGCCAGCTTTTCCAAATGTTCAGGATTAGCAGAAAGATAATCAAGGCTAACATAATAAAAAGGAAACCAAATGAACTCTGAATTAGGAGTATTAAACTGAAAATTCGTTCGATGCAGTCTTTTTTCAAAACCCGAATTCATTTTATCCAAGTTCAGCAATTTAGAAAGGTTTTTCATCTTGCTATCTTTTAGGTTTCGTATTTTGATAATTTTTTTGTAAGGCAAGGCGAAAAATAGCTCCCCGAAGAAAAATCCCGGCAAATCTTCTCTACCCTCACTACTAATAGGCTCCGCAGCGCCTACCAAACAAAAGGGATGAGTAAATAAGAACACCTCACGCTTTTCAAAAACCTCAGGCAGTAAGACATGCTCAATAAGCAGTGAAAGTTCACGTTTTCGAAAACGTTTTACATCAACAGCAAATAAAATCTCAGCAAGCTTTTCAGAAGTTCTGATAACTTCCTCATCGCTTAAAATAGCTTTTAAGAAAATGCCAAACTGAGACTCTTCTTCCAGTCTCTCCAGAGTAATACTACTCTCTTCTTCAAAAGGATAATAATAAAACTCTTTTAATCTTACTGAAGAAATTCCATGTAGTATTTTTCCAGCTCTTTTTAAAGTTAAAGTTTTTCCTGAAGCATTTGGTCCAAAGAAAATTGTAAGAGGCTTATTTAAAGGGATATATACTTCTTCATCCAGTAAAAGGCCAACTGGCTCAAGGCTTAGCATAGCAAGATTAAACTTCTAAATTAGAAATTCTGTCAAGATTCTAAGACATAAGAGCAAAACCCTCTAAAAATTTTTAAATTTTAAAAGATTCTCCTTTCTCAAATTTAAAACCAGACCTTCACCAGCGATGGTAGTAATAAGTGCCTTAGATTTAGCTTTAGGAATAACAGTGGAGAATTTTTTGATGAGTTGAGATTTGTGGTAGGCAATTTGCTGTATTTCAACAGCAACTTCGTTTCCCCAAACTTTGTCGTAGATTTCATCATATGAAACACACATGCCAGGATGCTCAGCTAGAGCAAGTAAGAGACGAAACTGCTTGGAAGTAAGTTTTAATATCTTTCCATTGAGTTTTATAGTGCCAGGATGTCTGTGATCAATATAAAGGAAAGGCTCAGAGCTAGTATCTGATAGGCTTTTATGCAACACCGAAGTCTTGGTAGATTGATTATTTCCCCCAGTCTGAAGCTTCTTCCCACCTGAAAGCTGGAAAATTTGCTGACAGAAATTTAAAGCTGAACTTTGAGGATAAAACATGAGGAAAACAAGACCAGCTTCACCGTTTTCCAAAAGCACTTTGAGAGCTTCAAAGATTTTCCTCTCCTTTTCCAGTTCCATCGGCCCCTTTTAAGGAGATTTTAAATAATTCATACAATAGTGCTTGACAAACCAATATAAGTGATACTATAGTAACACTAAACTATGTGTCAAGAGATTCTTTCAAAGTTTTTTGTCAGGTTTTGAGAAGTATATTAAGATGTGCGAAGGCGGTGATCTGATTTGACTAAAAAACCTACAGGGGCAAAAACTTTCGCTGAGAAGTTCAGGGAACTTAAAGAAAAGGTGAGGAAACCAGATGGAAAACCTTACACCTTAAAAGAAATAGAAAAAGATACAGGTATTTCCCTTTCCTACCTGAGGGCTCTGCTTCGAGGTGACAGGCAAAACCCTACCACCAAAGTGGAGCAAGCTCTCACAGAGTTCTTTGGTGTAGATGATACCTATTTCAGAGAAGAACCTGCTGAAAAGGCCTCAAAGCTTGCTGAAAAGATTAATTATCTTCTGGCTACAGTCGTAAGCCCTGATGGTGACCCTTACACTCCTGAAGAAGTAGAAAGAGGAACTGCTGGCAAGGTTTCAAAGAAATACTTTGAGAACTTAAGAAAAGGAATTGCTGTAAATCCACGGCAGGATCAAATAATTGCTCTCGCCAGGTTTTTCAAAGTGAGTCCAGGCTTTTTTTACGAAGAGGAAACCCCTGCGCCAGTAAAAATTGATGAAAGAGTCCTAAAAGTCCTTCAGGATGCCAAGGCGATGAAAATTGCTTTTCGAGTGGCAGAGGAACTTAACGAAGAAAGCAAGGATTATCTTTTGGACCTAATCGATCACACCATTAGGTTCACTGAGATTTCAAGAAAAGCAAGGAGGGAAAAAGAAAAGTAGAGCATGGATCGTGGGCAGATGGAGGGGTGGATCAGGTCTGCCCTTTTACCAAAGCTCAATTTACGAGAAAACTTTGATGCTCATCTTTTCACTGAACGCCTGGCCATGCTAAAAGGAAAACCTATCAAGCTTTCACCCTACTCTTTTCCTCCTGGCAGCGGAAAGACGGGAATGCTTCTTTATAACCTGGACAAGGAACAATATGAAATTTTTTATGAGAAAAACACCACCTGGACTCATCAGCAGGCAATTATTTTCCATGAAGACGGTCATATTCTTTTTGGCCATCAAATGCTTGGCGTGACCCAAGAAGAGTTGGATATTGTAGTCAAGTATTTGAACGCTGCTCACTTTGAAACTATCTTTAGAGAAAGCGCTTGCTCTAAAACCGAAGAAAAGGAAGCTGAGCTTTTTGCCTCACTGATGATTCCCCTTTCTTTTGGTTCCTCTCCTAAAAGAACTTCCCAAATAGAAGGTAAAGACTACTCTAACTTGCACTTTGAAGAGGAGGTGGTCATCAAAATTTTAAATCTCGGAAAAGGGCCTGGCCCTGAAAGGAAAGAATTGTGACTTTCAATCAGGTAGTTATCGCTCTTCTTTTCTGGATTCTTTCTTGTTATCTTATCTACGCTTATCTTAAAAGCTGGAGACATAGTCGGGAATCTTCAATTCATATAGCTTTCTTTCTTGGCCTTTTCAGCGTGATTTCCATTGCCTTGGGTTACTCTGTTTATGCTACTCCCTTGATCAACGAGATGTCTTTTTTATTTCTCCCCTACAGCATTGTCTCTTTAGCTGGTGCTTTTTCCGCTTATAAGTTTTTGGAAAAAGCTAGCGGGAAGAAGTTAACTCATTTTACCGGAAGTTTTTTGCACTTCTTAATAGTTATAGCCGTAATGGTAGGAACCTTTGTCCTCGGGAAAATCACTGATAGTCAGATTTTCAGCGAGCAGGCAAGGAACGGACCTTATCTTCTTATCTACGAACTAGCTTTTCTTTCTTTCGCCCCACCCGCGATAAAGTTCACCAGGATTTTCTGGCAGTTTAGTAAAAAGAAAAACTTTGATCCATTAAGCAGATATAGAGCTCTTGGAATTTCCATCTGCATCTTCCTGGCTTTGCTCTCAGTAGCAGGCACGGCTTTTTACCTGCTCAATCCCTACTTTTCCTGGCTTTCCCCCGAGTGGTGGTGGACAATACCAGGTTCTATAACAGTAATTCTTTTCACCCTAACCTTGGTGTTTCTTTGCTGGATGCCGGCGCCATTTGGAAAGTTCCTTCTTCGAATGGATGACCTTCTCTCGCTGAGAAACACTCTTAAAGGAGCGTCGAGTCTTCTTATTTACCTCAATGACGCAAGACTTAATATGGTTCCTCAGACAAACCAGTTGATGCTTGACTATACCGAGAAACTTTGCAAAAAGCTTGGCCTTTCAGAAGAGGAAACTGAGATAACTATTGAAGCTGCGAAGCTTTTTGGAACCACACCTCCAAGACGCTTGGCAGTGCAGGAAAATATCTTAAGGCATTACAGAAGAGGCAACCCTGAGAAGAAAAATTTAGACCCAGCAACTGCTTTTCGTGAAGAAATGAAGTTTTACAATCGAGTCTGTGAAGTGGTGAAGCACCGTACAGAAAGGTATAACGGTAAAGGATATCCTGCAGGATATAAAGGTGATAAAATACCTCTAAACTCCCAGATTGTGGGAGTAGTTGATTGTTTCTGTAACCAGTATCAGTCTGAAGAAGAGGCTGTAGTCGCTTTGAGGCTTAAATCGGGGTGGCAGTTTGATCCCAAAGTGATTGATGCTTTCCTCGAAGTGGTTGAGGAATCAAAAGAAATGTGGGGTGAGCCAAAGTGATAGGAATTATTGGAGCCATTGCTGAAGAAGTAAATCCGATAAAAGAGCATATGGAGAAAGTTGAGGTAGCAAAATACGGAGCAGTTCAGACCTTTCAGGGATTTTTAAGTGAAAAGAAAGTCGTATTAGCACAGTGTGGGATTGGAAAGGTAGCGGCAGCTGCAGCTACTCAGCTTTTAATTGACCGGTTTGAAGTTAAAAGCATTATTTTTTCAGGCATAGCCGGAAGCCTTGACCCCAGCTTGAAGGTTGGCGATATCGTAATCGCCACCAAACTCTATGAATACGATGCAGGCATGCTGACATCGGAAAAGTTCAACCACATAGGATCTGGAGCCTATAACAAAGCCAATAAATTGAAATTTTTTAAATCCTACTGCTGTGATTCTCAGCTAGTAGAGGTTGCCTTCAAAGCCTCAGAGGCGCTGGATTTCCCAGGTGAAAAGCCAAAAATCTTGAAAGGACCAATTGTAACGGGAAGTCAGGTAATTTATTCCAAAGAAGTGAAGGAATGGTTATATAAAAACTTCAGCGCCCTAGCTATTGAGATGGAAGGAGCTGCTGTTGCCCAAGTTGCTTCTATGCACAACATTCCTTTCCTCGTCATCCGCTCCATCAGCGACACAGTCGACTCCCCTCAAATCGACCTCAGCCAAATCGCCTCCTACGCTGATGAAAGCACTTTCACCACCCTAAAACGCACTCTCAAATTTCTTGTTTTAAACCCAACTGCAATTCTCGATCTAATAAAACTCAACAAGGATATAAAAATAGCTGTCCGGCACTCTAGTTTACTTATAGTAAAATTTGTTAAAGAACTACTCAGATAAAAACTCTAAAGGCTTATTTTTATTACACTTTTGCTATTTTTATAAGAAAGAGAAGTAGACATTCCATTCTAACTAAAAGGGCTCTAAGTTGTTCTTCGCCATATGAGGCTTCTACACTATGAACACCTTTCTCAAGAAGTTCGTGAAAAGCCAAGGCTGCTGAAACATCTTTTTCAACAAATTTAGCAACTGGACCATAGTTTATTCCTCTACAAATGTAGAGCAACCGACCCTTCCGAGTAGGGCGCCCCCGGTAAATATTCGAACTATCTTGGTTCCATCGAAAAAATGCATCATCGGGAGCCAATTTATGTAAAACCTGAGTAAAAAGCTCACGAAGCGAAGTTGTGGCGTGGCGTACTTTGTCAACGTTATTCGAATAAATCGCTTCCTTAGCTCCTTCATAAAGTTGAACCAATCTTTCATCTAAAGACTTCAAAGCTTCACAGATAGCTTTTTGGCTTGGTTTAACTTCTGCTAAAAATTTTTTCTCTTCAGAAGAGATAATTTCCTCTCCGGTTGAAATTTCTGCCTCATGTACTGCCAAATAAACTTCGAGAGGAGGGATTTTGAAAACCGCACGTGGAACATCAAAGAGAACATAAGGATTAGTCTTAAATCTTTCCCACATTTGACTATAAGATTCAGCCATATCTACAATTCGTTGCCCTACTACACTGGAAATTTCTTTTGAAGCTTTTGTTGCTGCCCCTAGGGCCTCGAAATCTAAGCGTGCTACGGTTCGCTGTGTCAGCAAAGCTGATTTAGAAATTAAAGAAATGTCCTTGCTTAACATGAAACCAATATCAATAAGACAAGGTGATACACCTATTGATGTCTCAAGTGAAGTTAACCACTTGAAGTGTTCCTTTTTAAGACGCTTCACGAACTGCTCATAGGGTCGCAAAGCAGATAATGCAGCACCCATTTGAAAGTTAGCTTCTCTAATTTTTCTTGCAAGTCTAGATTCTATCGGACGTACAGAAACTGCTAAAGCACGAATTCGATCCTGAGCTAAATTGAATTTCATAACAGTTTTATCAAGATTTTCTATTATTTGAGAATATGCACGTTGATAAGTCACCGCGGAGCGGTTAAGCACTTTGAGAAGAGTTTTATTTTGTTTATCCCAAGCCTCAATGGCTCTTGCTATTGCTTGATAGTACTCTTCACTCCACAATATTATGCTCCTCCTCACAAAACATGTTGTCTCCACTACTTTCAATTAGCTTATAAGCTAACACCCACTTATGCTTTAAAACAAGCCAACATTCACACTTGTCTCTGTCGTTTTCCTTTTTTTCAAATTATAAAAGGACAATGTCACAGTGAATTTGGTAGCAAAAAGATCTTGGCATCTAAAGTTCTTTCCTTTTCGAAAGAAACGTCTCTACTTGATAATCAAAAGAATGCCTGACATAGGGAATGTTTTCAGCTGATTTCCCTTCTAATTCGGGTTCAACTTTTTGAAGAAGTTCAAAGCCATAAAAGTCAAGAGCAAGAGGGTCAGTGCCGGCAAGCATGTAGCCTAATTCTTTCTCCTTTCCGCCGTGTCTTACTTCCTGAGCACTGATTAAAGTCTTCACTGCATCTACGATGAAAAGGTGAGGTTT
>Ga0180901_1142_pt1 | contig 8887 bp, 9 predicted proteins | sample Deesub1362A_J573_FD_124299 | JGI IMG/M metagenome (GOLD analysis project Ga0180901, IMG submission 124299) | Unclassified bacterium JdFR-66
TAGTAGCGGGCTTTGAGGTAGTATAGGCCTGTTTCTTCGTCGTAGTAGTATCCGAAAGCTCCTTTGTATGTGAATGGGTTTTTCAAGGTGCTTGTGTTTTTCAAACGCTATATCCCTATTCAGCAATCAACTTTACTAGAAACAAAATGCCCCAGAACCAAAAGTACCATGAAGAAAGACCGACTAAGAGAGCTGCATCTAATTTTTGCCAGATTGTGTAAGAAACCTGATAGTATCTTAAAGAAAAATAAATAGCAAACATTGAAAAGAGAAAGGCAATTGCTACACAAAAAATCCATTGGTAAAAACCTCTGGCATAAACAGATAGAACATGAAATACCACCACAGAGATAAAAAAGAGAAAAGATTTTAAACCTAATTTGTGTCTATCAGTATGTAAAAGGCAAAACATTTACTAACCTCCTCTTGCGCCAAACAAGAGCAGTTTCATCCCCCAATATCCTACATATCTTCTTAACATACGTCCGTGCCAAGTTCTTAAAATAATTCTCATGATTTGGTAACTGGACATATATTTCTTTCGACTTTTACAAGCTCTTATTATGCCTTTTTTATACTGTAAGCAGTATCTAAGATGATAACAAACTCTCCAAGTATAATATCCAATAACAGCATAAGCTAAAATCTTTGCTAAAAGCCACACGGAGATATAACCATCCGGGTCAACCTTATTTACCGGGTTATTCTCACAATAAACATAAGGATTTAAAGACAAAGGATTCTGTAAATCAGCTAATTCAGGAGCTTTTTCAATTGGGTCTCTGGAGATAAAGCGGTAGATTTTCGGGTCATAATATCTTGCTTTGAGGTAGTATAGGCCTGTTTCTTCGTCGTAGTAGTATCCGAAAGCTCCTTTGTATGTGAATGGATTTTTCAAGGTGCTTGTGCCTTCTTCGGATATTATATTACCCCAAGGGTCGTAAGTGTAGGTTTTTACTATATTCCCCTGCTCATCTGTTAATGCAATGATGTCTCCTTTGCCATCTGTGTGGTAGTAGTATGTGTTTCCGTTTTGGATTGTGGCCAGGGGTTTGCCACTGGGGGTGTAGATGTAGTAGGCGAGTTCTGTTCCATTCTCATCTACCTCTCTTATGAGTTTTCCTTCTTTGTCGTAGAAGAAGTAGGTGGTTCCATTGGGAGTTGATTTCTTTGTTCTATAGTTTCTGTAGTCATAGGAGAAAGTGATTGTGGTGGTTGATGTTTCTATTTGAATAAGGCGGTTTGCTCCCTCCACCACCCACGCTCTTCGAAGCGAAGTTTATTGAGATTGCTTCAGCGCTTTGCACTTCGCAATGACCCTGGAAGAAGAATTGACGTCCCCTTAAGCCTCTGCTATTTTTTGTAAAAACTGAGAACTAGGTGAGAAATGAAATACGATTACCTGATAAAGAACTGTGCTATTTTAACGCTTGACAAAAATCTAAGGATCATTGAAAAGGGTTTCATTGCTCTTAAGGGAAGCAAAATTGAGTTAATTGGAGAAATCTCCTCGCTTCCTCCGGAAAGCTCCGCTGAAAAAATTATTGAAGCTGAAACCATGCTTGCCATGCCAGGTCTCATCAACGCTCACACCCATGCTGCCATGGTTTATTTCCGGGGATTAGCTGATGATATCCCGCTCAAAGAATGGCTCGAAAAACACATCTGGCCTGCGGAAGCAAAATTCGTTAGTCCAAGCTTTATAAGAGAAGCAGTAAAGTTAGCTGCTTTAGAGATGATAAAAAGTGGCACTACAGCTTTTTGCGACATGTACTTTGCAGAAGACGTAGCAGCCGAATCTTTAAAAGAACTGGGAATAAGAGCCTTCTTGGGAGAGGGCATCTTAGATTTTCCCACTCCCATTACTAAATCACCTGAAGAATCCATGGAAAGAATTGAAAAATTTGCCTCTGATTATAAGGGCGATGAGCTTATCACGCCTGTAGTTGCTCCTCATGCTCCCTACACCTGCTCTGAAGAAACACTTAAAAAAGCAGCAAATTTAGCGGAAAAACTCTCACTTCCTCTCCACATTCATCTAGCCGAAGAAGAATGGGAATTAGAAAAGTTTAAAAAAGAGAAGGGAATGAGCTCTGTCGCCTACCTTGAAAGCATAGGTTTTCTCTGCTCAAACCTAAGCGCTGCCCATGTTAACTGGATAGATGAAAACGACATAGAACTTTTAGAAAAAACAAAAACCTCAGTTGTTCACAATCCTGAAAGCAATATGAAACTGGCAACAGGCATTTCACCTGTTCCGGAAATGCTTAAAAATGGAGTGAATGTGGCGCTGGGAACTGATGGAGCCGCCAGCAACAACAACCTGGATATGTTTGGAGAAATGGCAACTGCTGCCAGGCTCCACAAAATTGCAAAAAGAGACCCTCAGGCAATTACTGCCTTAGACGTGATTAAAATGGCCACGCTGGGTGGTGCTCAAGCTCTGAGCGCTGAAAAAGAGATTGGCTCCCTAGAGAGAGGGAAAAAAGCAGACATTATTCTCATTAATCTCAAAAAACCTCACCTCACTCCCATTTATAACTTCTACTCCCACCTTGTCTATTCAGCCATTTCCCCAGATGTAGACACAGCAATTATTAACGGACGGGTAGTAATGAAAAACAGAAAAATCCTCACTGTTGATGAGGAGGAAATCCTAGAAAAAGCAAGGTACTTCGCACAGAAAATAAAGTCCTAGTCGGGGTCGCAATGACACTCAAGAAGAATGTCACTGCGAGCCCGAGCACAAGCGAGGGCGTGGCAGTCTCTGAGATTGCTCTGTCGCTATGCTCCCTCGCATGTATGAAAGCGCTGCAATGACTGAGGGGGGAGTTTGAAAGCTTAGTGTTTGAAATTTTATCGGTCTTCATCTCTATCGCCTTAAGTGCCTAAGCTTCATCTATGTTGCCTTAGCTCCTTTTAGAGCTTCCGAGCAAGAGCATCTCCGCTCCTCTGGAAGAGCTTCAATGACTTTAAGAAAAATACGCCTTGCCAACTCTATCTTCTCCTCCATCATCTCCATTACCTCTTCAGCTGTTATCTTTTCTCCTGAAATTCCGGCTGCAAGGTTAGTCACAATGGCTAAAGATGCGTAACAAATCTCCACTTCTCTTGCCAGAGCGACTTCAGGATATCCAGTCATCCCCACTAAGTCCCCACCGAGCAAAGAAAATGCTCTTATCTCTGCCTTTGTCTCAAAACGAGGGCCTTCTGTGCACACATACGTCCCTTTGGGAACAACTTTTATCCCTTCACCACGACAAACATCAGCTATAAGACCTCTCAACTCAGGACAGTACGGTTCAGTTAAATCCACATGATAAACTTCGCCTTCTTTAAAAAAAGTGGATTCCCTGCCTTTCGTAAAATCAATGAACTGGTCAGGCAAGACAAAAGTCCCTGGTGTAACTTCTTCCTTCAAGCTCCCCACTGCTGAAGTAGCCAGTATTCTCTGCACCCCTTTTTCCTTTAAAGCCCAAATATTTGCTCGATAATTAATGAGATGCGGAGGGAAACTATGTTCTTTTCCGTGTCGGGGAAGAAAATAAACTTCTCTTTCTTTAAACTCTCCTTTAAATAATTGAGCACTGCCAAAAGGTGTCCTTAAAACTTCACCTTCTTTACCCAAAAAGTCAAACTCGTAAAACCCGCTCCCCCCGATAATGCCCACTTTAATCATTTCCTACCACCGAAACTAAAATCCGCCTCTTTCTCGGTCTTACATCCAGCTCCACGAAAACAATCTGCTGCCACGTTCCCAAAGCAAGAGTCCCTTTTCTAATTGGAATGGAAAGAGAAGAACCCAAAAAGGAAGCCCTCAAGTGGGAGTGAGCATTCCCATCCTGCCAAGCTAAATTGTGCGAATACTTTTCTTCCTTAGGGACAAGGTTTTTTAAAATCTCCTTGAAATCCGCTATAAGGCCTGCTTCATATTCAATTGTGGTTAAAGCGCCTGTTGAGCCTGGAAGGAAAAGATTTACAATTCCCTCCTTTATCTTATGTTTGTTTACAAAATCAACGACTGAATGAGTGATGTCAATTACTTCTAACTCTCCACCTGTGCTAATTTCAATTTCGCCTTCAAAAAAATTCATAAGCCACCTTAAAAGATTATGTCATTTTTTCCCTGATAATTCCACTTTAACTTAAACGGTAATACCTCTCTCCAAAATCCTGAGCTACTTTTCCTTTTAACTCCAAAAGAGTGAGACAGCTCAAAACCTCCGGAACTGACATTTTTAAAATCTGAGCTATCTCATCAACCCTCCTCGGCTCAAACTCCAGAGCAGATAAAATATGGCTTTCTTTACCTGAGACTTCTTCCTCTGCACGCTCTATTTTAACTTCTACCCCAAATCCCCGCAAAATATCGAAAGCGTCTTCTACAAGACATGCCCCTTCCTTAATCAATCTATGAGGGCCTTTACTCATCTTGCTCTTCACACTGCCCGGCACAGCAAAAACTTCCCTGTTTTGCTCAAGAGCAAAATGAGCTGTAATTAAAGCACCGCTTCTCTCCCCTGCCTCAACTACTACCACCCCTTTAGAAAGGCCACTGATAATTCGATTTCTCTGAGGGAAATTAAAGCTATGCGGAGATGTTCCTAAAGGAAATTCGCTTAAAACCGTTCCCTCTTCTGAAATCAACTTGTAAAGTTTCGCATTGTGAAAAGGATAAATTACATCCACACCACATCCTAAAACAGCAATTGTCTTTCCTTCCCCTTCCAACGCTCCGTAATGTGCCTCTTTATCTATTCCTCTTGCCAAACCGCTGACCACCCCCACACCTGCTCTGGAAAGCTCCCTTCCCAATTCCCTAGCTAAACTTCTCCCATAAGCCGTTGGCTTCCTCGTTCCTACTACCCCCACCAGGAAAGAGTAATCCCTAAGGGGTTTACCCTTGAAAAAAAGAACAGGTGGAGGAAGCGGAATTTCCCGGAGAAGTTCAGGATAATCACTATCTTCCAAAGTCAAAAGAGAACAATCGTTCTCCTCAAGTTCTTTCAAGGTTTCTTCCAAATTCAAACTTTCTCTTTTTCTGAAAAAGCTTTCTACTTCGCTTCTATCAAAGCCGGCTTTCTTTAAATCTTCCGCCTCAGCGTTCCAAGCCCTCTCAAAAGTGCCGCAACTTTTCCAGAGAGCTGAAAGCTTTCTCTCGCTTAAAATATGTCTCAAAAAGAGAGCGCATTTTTTGCTCTTACTTAGAAGGGTCTTTCCGCTCAACAGAGATAAAAACTCCTTTCCAGAGATCTATACTGAACAGCTTCTGCCAGGTGCTCAACCTCTATAACTTCGGAGTTGGAAAGGTCAGCAATTGTGCGAGCTACTTTAAGAACTTTACTATATGCTCTTGCTGAAAAGGAAAGTTCATCAATGGCTCTTTCTAACAACTTCTCTGCTGAACTGCTTAAAGTGCAAAACTTTTTAATCTCTCTTGTCCCCATCTGAGCATTGCAGCCAATCTTTGTTTTCTCAAATCTTTCTTCCTGCCTTTTTCGCGCTTTCACTACTCGCTTTTTTATTTCCTGAGATGATTCACCTGGGGAAGCTTGAGTTAACTCTTCCTTGCTCAGTCTAGGCACTTCAACTTGAATATCTATCCTGTCCATTAGAGGTCCTCCTATTTTCGAGCGATACTTCAATACTTTGGCTGGAGGACAGACACATTCTCTCTTGCTGTCACCCAGATAGCCGCAGGGACAAGGATTCATAGCAGCCACGAGAGTGAAGTTCGCAGGAAAAGTAATTGAGCCCTTAGCACGTGAGATGGTAATTACTCCATCTTCAAGTGGTTGTCTGAGTATCTGCAAAGCGTTTTTGGGGAACTCCGGAAACTCATCTAGGAAAAGAACTCCTCGATGCGAGAGAGAAATCTCACCAGGTCGAGGGAACTGACCTCCACCAGCTAAACCTACCGAAGAAATGCTGTGGTGAGGACTGCGAAAAGGTCGAGTGGCTAAGAGCGGTTTTCGGCTGTCAAGAAGGCCGGCCACGCTGTAAATCTTGCTCACTTCAATCGCCTCTTCTAAGGTCAGTTCAGGCAATATCGTAGGAAGCCTCCGAGCAAGCATCGTTTTTCCCGAGCCAGGTGGACCAATAAGGATTATGTTGTGACCACCAGCCGCTGCCACCTCCAAAGCTCTCTTTGCTCTCTCCTGTCCCCTCACTTCAGAAAAATCGACTTCATACTTGGAAATACGATGAAGGAGGGAGTTCAAATCATCTCTTTCAAACCCTACCTCTTCCCTATTTTCCAGATAATTAACCGCTTCAATAAGAGAAGACACCGGAACGATTTCCAGCCCAGAAACTACACTTGCCTCCTTCGCATTTTGCAGAGGAAGAATAAGTTTCTTTCCTCTTTCTCGAGCTAATAAAGCATAAGAAAGAATGCCCTTCACTCCTTTAACTTCCCCTGTAAGAGAAAGTTCCCCCACCACGAGGAAGGAATTTAACTCTGCTTTCTTCAACTGGTTAGAAGCTTTTAAAATAGCCAAGGCTATGGGAAGGTCAAATGATGGACCTTCTTTTCTCAAGTCTGCAGGCGCCAAATTAACTACAATCCTCTTTAGGGGAAACTTAAATTCAGAGTTGGAAATAGCAGACCTCACTCTGTCCCTAGACTCCTGAATAGCAGTATCGGGCAAGCCTACCACAGAAAAGCTGGGAATTCCGGCAAAGATATCAACCTCCACCTGAACAGGAAAGCATTCCAGGCCATAAATTGAAGCACTTTCACAGAAAGAAAGCATCGCCACCCTCCCTTCCGGATTATTTTGAAGCATTTTAGCAAAGAAGTATGACAGAAGGTCAGTTTATTGGCTTTTGGCTTTTAGATTGCGACTATTAGCTAAAGGTTTTTAGTTCTAATCAAAGAAAGCGACTACTGCTTGAAGGATTTTTCGGGCAAAGATTCTTTTGGGAAGGCGTTTTACTTCTTCAATCCGACCATCTGAGAATATGAGATATCCCTGGTTAAATTCGCTCTCGAAGCCAACTTCTTTCTCGATTGGGTTTGCCACTATAAGGTCAAGTTTCTTTTCCTTAAGCTTCTTCTTAGCAGACGATATTAAAGAACCAATTTCAGCAGCAAAACCCACCACTATTTGGGTTTTCTTTATTTTAGAAAGCTCTTTTAAAATATCTGAGGTTCTTTCCAAAGAAAGAGACTCCATACCTTCTTTTTTCTTGATTTTTCCCTTCTTCTTTACCTGCGGGCGATAATCTGAAACTGCAGCGGACATGATTAAAACATCCTGTTTTGGAAAATGCTTCTTGCACACATCGAGCATTTCTTCCGCGCTTTCAACCTTTATCAACTTTACATTTGCTGGCGGAGGAAGGGAAACAGGTCCTGAAATGAGAGTGACTTCAGCCCCCATCTGAGCTGCTTCTTGAGCTAAAGAGTACCCCATTTTGCCACTGGAGCGGTTGGAAATAAATCGAATATCATCCAAATATTCCCTGGTAGGCCCTGCAGTAACCAAAAACTTCTTTCCTTTAAGTTTAAGAGACGTGGAAAGAAGTTCCTTTAAAAAACTTATTATCTCATCAGGTTCTGCCATTTTTCCTACCCCCACCTCACCGCAAGCAAGCTTTCCTTTCTTGGGTTTCACAATATAGAAGCCTTTTGAAACAAGCTTTTCCAAATTTTCCTGCACTGTAGAGTTCAAATACATCTTGGTATTCATGGCTGGAGCTATCACAATGGGGCATTCTGCAACTAGAAGAGAAGTGGTCAAGGCATCGTCAGCTATTCCCCAGGCTGCTTTAGAAATAAAGTTGGCTGTAGCAGGAGCAATGAGAAAAATATCAGCTTCTTTTACCAACTCAATATGGTGAATTTTTGTTTCGGTGGAATCAAAAAGACTCTTAATACACCGCTCACCTGTAATAGTAGAAAAGGTGAGAGGAGTTACAAAATGAGAAGCATTTTCTGTCATCACAGTGTAAACTTTCGCTCCTTCTCTGGTGAGAAAACTGGCTAGATAAACTGCTTTATAGGCAGCAATACTTCCTGTAACTCCTAAAATTATCCTTTTTTTCTCAAAAAGAGAAGAGGAACCCAATACTCACCTAACTCTTTTCTTCTGGCTGCGCTAAAGTAATCTTCTCCTGAAGAATTTCTTCCAAAGCGATGGTTAAAGGAGTTTTGCCAAAGAACTCAACCTGAGGTGGTTTGTATTTGGGCATTTCTCCTTTGCGAGCAGCATTAAAGTTCTCTACCAACTGCATTGCTCTCTTGGCAGAAAGCATCACCAGCATATATTTACTTCCTATTCTCTTCAAAAGCTGAGAATAACTTGGTTTAGTTAGCACCTTTCTCTAACTCCTCCTTTACAATCTTTTCAAGTTCATCAACTGCTTTCTCAAATTCATCATTTAATACTATATACTCATATTGAGGAACTTCTTCAAGTTCCTCCAAGGCTCTTTTTAGCCTCACTCTCAGTGCATTTTCATCTTCGGTTGCTCTCTTCTTTAGCCTTTTTTCAAGCGTTTGTAAATCTGGAGGAAGTATAAATATCAATACGCAATTAAAACATTTTTTCTTTACCTGCGCTGCTCCCTGAACATCTATTTCCAAAACTACACTTTTACCCTTTTTCAGCTTTTCTTCAACTAAAGAGGAGAGAGTTCCGTATAAATTTCCATGAACTTTTGCCCATTCTAAGAACTCTCCCCTCTTTCTCTTAGCTTCAAACTCTTCGGTACTTACAAAGAAATAGCTTTCACCGTCTTTCTCACCTTTGCGTGGTTTCCGTGTCGTAACTGAAACTGACTTTTCAAGCTGCGGAATTCGCTTTAAAAGCTCACTGACTAACGCACTTTTTCCGGCACCTGAGGGACCTGAAATTACAAAAAGTTTGTTGGTCCCCATTAC
>Ga0180901_1152_pt1 | contig 8470 bp, 7 predicted proteins | sample Deesub1362A_J573_FD_124299 | JGI IMG/M metagenome (GOLD analysis project Ga0180901, IMG submission 124299) | Unclassified bacterium JdFR-66
GTGCCAGAGAAATCTTTGGAAAAGGGGGGATTTTATTTGGTGAGAAAAAGTTTTATTTTGTTCCTCTCACTTGTTTTAGTTACAGCTTTACTTGTGGGGTGTGCTAAGAAGGCGAAAGAAGGAGCAAAGGTAGAAAAGAAGGAAGTCTTGATTGTGGTGCAGACAAGTCTTACTGGAGGACTGGCTGATTACGGATATGCGGCGGCTGAAGCATGTAAGCTAGCAGCGAAAGATTTCAGTCCTTTCAAGGTGGGCAATACTGAGTACACAATTAAGTTGGAGATTCTGGACGATAAAGGAGAGCCTGGTGAAGCTGCAGTAGTTGCTCAAAGAGCTGTGGATATGGGAGCCGTTGCCGTTATAGGCTGCTTGACAAGTGGAAATTCAAATGCAGCCATACCGATTTATGCAAAGGCGAATATTCCNATGATTTCTGGCTCTGCTACAAATCCTCAGCTTACAGAAAGCGGTCATAAGAACTTCTTCCGCACTTGCTTGCGTGATGATTTNCAGGGGAAAGCAATCGCTGAATGGGCTATTGAGCTCGGATATAAAAAAGTTGTAGTAATGGACGACAAGGGAGACTATGCGGTTGGCTTGGCAGACGAAGTAGAGAAAACTTTGAAGGAAGCAGGTGTGGAGACAAACAGACAGCATTGCCAGGAGGGAGATACAGACTTTTCTGCTCAGGTTAACAACATAAAAACCTTCGGGGCAGATGCAGTTATATTTACCGGTTATCACCGCGAAGCAGGCCTTCTGCGCAAGCAGATGGTAGAAGCTGGGCTTAAAGATGTAGCTTTCATGGGCGGTGACGGTATTAAGTCTGAGGAGATATTTAAAGAAGCAGGCTCTGCTGAGAACATGGAAGGAGCAATGTGCACTTTTGGCTCCCTTTCTCAGGAGGAAATGCCNGGCTTCGAAGAATTTAAGAAAAAGTATAAGGAGGCTACAGGAAAGGATCCCGGACCTTATGCTGAAAATAATTACGATGCTCTAGGCATTCTAGTTGAAGCAATCAAGAAGGCAGGCAGCCTGGATGGAGAGAAGATTATTGAGGCTCTCCATGAGGTCGAGTACACGGGTGTAATGGGAACTTTCGGTTTCGACGAGAAGGGCGATATAACTGTAAAAGGAAAGGCAGGAACAGCAGCTATACCGCGCTTTATTGCTAAGAACGGTGCCTGGGTTCCTTATGAGAAGTAAGCCTTTGAGGTTGCGAAGGGGGCAACTTTGAAAGTTGCCCCCTTTTTTGTTTTTAGCTATTATTTGCTGGTAGGACTATGGATTTGGAAAGTTTTGTCAGATTAACATTTAGCGGTCTCACAGTGGGGATGATATATGCCCTCATCTCCTTGGGTTATACGATGGTCTATGGCGTCCTTGAGCTGATTAACTTTGCTCATGGCGAAGTTTTTACTATTGGCGGTTATTTAGGAGCCACTTTCCTTTTATGGGTGGGAATTAACGATGGAACACCTCTTTACCTTAAAATAATTTATGTTGTTTTAGCTTTTATTATTTCTATTATTCTCACCTCCTTTTTGGGTTGGGCCATAGAGAGGGTTGCTTATAGGCCTTTAAGGCGAATGTCTCGAATAGCCCCTCTTTTAACGGCGATAGGTGTTTCTATTTTTCTTCAAAATGCCATTATGCTGATTTGGGGCGTAAGTCCCATAGAAATGCCGCAAGCAGCAGTTTTAAGCGGGCAGGTTGTTATCTTTGGAGCGAAGGTAAGATATTTAGCCCTCGTAATCATCTTTTTGTCTCTCTTTTTAATGCTCGCCCTTTCCCTTTTTATTAAGAGAACAAAATTGGGAAAGGCTATGCGGGCTACTTCACAGATAGGGAAGCTGCTGAGATGATGGGGATTGATACCAACAAAACAATTGCTTTCACCTTCATCATAGGCTCTGCGCTAGCAGCAATTGCAGGAATACTAGTGGGGATGTATTACGGGACGTTAAAATGGGACACTGGATTTCTCTATGGAATTAAAGCCTTTACAGCAGCTGTTCTCGGTGGAATTGGGAACATGACAGGGGCAGTTATCGGTTCCTTGATTTTGGGAATGGTGGAGAATTACGGTATTGGTCTTCCCTTGGGAGCATTAGCCTATTTTGTGTTAATTTTTCTTTTATTCGGTCTTTTTCATCAGTATTTGAGGATTCCTTTGAGATTGGAGCGGGAAGTTCTTCTCAAGTCTTCATTTGACGGAGGCGAAGCAAAGAAGAAAGTAAGTAAATTAAAGAGAATTTATTATGGAGGGTTGATAACAGGAGTTTATTATCTGAGAAAAGAACGGCGTGACGCAGACCTGAGAAGACATGCACGCCAGGCGGTACTTATTAGCACTGCTAACATACTCCTCCTAATTACCTTTTTGCTATTTTATTTCAATCCCGAATTTCAAATCGGCTCTGATTGGAGAGATGTCATAACATTTTTTGTGTTAATGATAGTTCTAATCTTTAGACCTTCAGGAATAATGGGAGAAAGGTTGCCGGAAAAGGTATGANAGGTATTAAAAAGTTTTTGTCTGATATTTTCTGGAAAGTGCCTTTGCCCATNTGGATTGGGCTAATCTTTTTGATTGCCTTCCTCTTTCCTCTGCTTAATGTTTTTGGCTTGATGGGAAGCGTTTGGGTCCGTTTGGGAGTGAGAGTGGGTATTTATGTGGTTTTGGCTTTAGGCTTAAATCTCATCATGGGAGAAACGGGCCTGCTTCATTTAGGGTATATTGCATTTTTTGCCGTTGGCGCATATACCACTGCAATTTTTGCTTCACCTCGATTTGGTTTTCACCTTCCTTTTTGGTTCCTCTTTCTTTTTAGTGGTTTTATGGCTATGCTTTTCGGGATTTTAATCGGCATCCCCACTCTTAAGTTAAGAGGAGATTATTTAGCCATTGTTACTCTCGCTTTTGGCGAAATAGTGAGACTTACCGCTAACAATTGGGAGTATGTGACTAATGGTCCAGGAGGTATACCGGGTATTTACGATCCGGTTATCCTGGGTTTTAAAATTGATTCAAATTTGAAATATTACTACCTTACACTTCTGCTTATAGTTCTTTCCGTTATCGCCATAAGAAATTTAAAAAATTCAAGATTTGGTCGAGTTTGGAACGCGTTAAGAGAGGATGAGATTGCTGCAGAGTGTTCAGGTATAAATATTTCCCAAGTTAAGCTTCTCTCTTTTATGCTGAGTTCACTTTTTGCTGGCTGGGCGGGTTGTGTTTTTGCTTCTCTTCAAAAGTTTGTCAACCCTCAGTATTTTGTGTTCATGCAGTCGGTAGTAGTTGTTTGTATGGTTGTTTTGGGCGGGATGGGAAGTATTGCTGGAGCAATTGCTGGTGCGGTGGCTCTCGATTCCCTTCCGGAATTAATAAGGCACGCTTTTCGCGTTTGGATTCCTGCTTTTTTTGGCACCGAAGCTGTAGCTTCTCTTCCCCCAATAGTTCAGAATTTCTTTATAAACTTTGATCGCTATCGAATGCTACTTTTTGGCTTGATTATTGTGATTATGATGATATATAGACCCGAGGGGTTAATCCCAGATATTGTCTGGAGAAGGGAAGTTCATGAGACCGACCCTCGGATATTGGAAGAGCAGAGAGAATCCGTATTCGATTTAGAAGAAGGAAAAAGTGATTTGGAGGTGGATTAATGCCCCTTTTAGAGACGAGAAATTTGACTAAGTATTTTGGCGGCTTGGCAGCGGTAAAAGATTTCAACTTCTATGTAGAGGAGGGAGAGATAGTATCTATAATTGGACCAAACGGTTCAGGCAAAACAACCTTCTTTAATCTGGTGACAGGAATTTACCATCCCGACTCTGGAGAAATACTTCTTAACGGGGAGAGTCTTGTTGGTTTAAGGCCTGATGAGATTTCTCGAAGAGGCATTGCCCGCACTTATCAGATGCTCAGAATTTTTGCCAACATGAGCGTTATAGATAATGTTTTAGTAGGGATGCATGCTCATTTGAAAAGTTCCCTCATCGCTTCGATTTGCCGGTTTCCCAGTATGATTAAGGAGGAAAAGAAGGCGCGAGAGGAGGCATTAGAGATACTTTCCTTTTTCGGAACGAGGCTTACAGGGTTAAGAATCTATCATCCAGCAAGCAGTCTCTCTTACGCAAATCGCATGAGACTTGAAATTTGCCGAGCGCTGGCTTCAAGACCAAAGCTTTTGCTGCTCGACGAGCCAGCTGCAGGAATGAATCCTGCTGAGTCAAAAGAGCTAATGGAGCAAATTAAAATGCTCAGGGACAAGGGTTATACCATTATCTTAATTGAGCACGACATGAAGGTGGTTATGGGCGCTTCTGATAGAGTTGTTGCCATGGATCATGGGGAGAAAATTGCGGAAGGACCTCCCAGAGAAGTGGCTCAAAATCCTTTGGTTATAGAAGCCTACTTGGGAAAGAAAGGAGCAAAAATTGCTTAAGCTGGAAAAAGTTCAAACTCATTACGGTCGAATTGAAGTTCTAAAGTTCATCGATATTGAAGTTAAGAGAGGAGAAATTGTGTGTCTTTTGGGAGGGAATGCTTCCGGAAAATCAACCACTATGAAAACAATTTTAGGGATAGTAAAACCCACTAGAGGCAAGGTTATTTTTAAAGGTAGAGTGGTTAATGATGTGAGTACACCGGAGAGGATAAAGATGGGTTTAGCAACAGTTCCCGAAAATAGAAGGTTATTCCCTCGTTTAACAGTCTTGGAAAACTTGGAGATGGGTGCATATACGCGAGAAGATGGAGTGGGAATAAAGGAAGATTTAGAAAGGGTATTAGAAATATTTCCTAAACTTAAGGAGAGGTTGAATCAATTGGCGGGAACTCTTTCCGGTGGCGAGCAACAGATGGTTGCTTTCGGGAGAGCTTTAATGTCCCGTCCGGAATTGGTTATTATGGATGAACCTTCTATGGGACTTGCTCCAGCCTTGGTTGATCAGTCTTTTGAGATTATTAAGGAAATAAATCGACAGGGAGTGACTATTTTTATGGTGGAGCAGAATGCTCACGCCGCTCTCTCCATTGCCGACAGGGGGTATGTTTTGCAGAATGGCAGAATAGTGATGTCAGGACCTGCCAGAGAGCTCATCAAAAGTGATGAAATACGTAAAGCATATCTGGGAGAAGTGTAGTTGATTATTTGCACAAATTGTGTTAGCAATTATTTTTGTGGAGAACAAGCGAAACTTTTTGAAAAAACTTTTTACTTCTTCAAACAGAGTTAAAATTTTGGAGTTTTTTCTTTTTGGAGCTAAAAGGGAGTATTATCCCCGCGAAATAGAAAGTATAACAGGGATACCATACACTGCTATTCGTAGAGAGCTTAAAAACTTAGAGGAAATTGGCTTGGTTACTGAAAGAAGGAGAGAGAATCATTCCTATTACTGCTTAAATGGCAGCTTTTTTCTCCTGGCTGAGCTCAAAGTAATTTTTTTAAAGGTAAAAAGAAAAAGCTCATTAGAAGAGGAGCTAGAAAGAGTAGTTTCCCACATTTCTTCCTTCGCTCCTGAGAAGATTGTTTTGTTTAAAGATTTAGTACGGGGTAAAATGGGTAAGAATTCAGAGATAGCTCTGTTAATTGTAGGAAGGTCTAAAAAAAAGTTTTGGGAGAGAGTCCAGGAGTTGATGGAAAATCTCCAGCCCAAAAAGGCCATTACTCTTTTATATCTGACTCCTCAAGAATTTAAAGCTCTTTCCGATTCAGGAAATCCAAACTTCCACCAAATTTTAAAGGAAGGTAAAGTTATTTATGAGAGGAAAGAAGGAAGAAGCAATTAAATCTGCTTGGGAAGATGCTCAAACCTCTCTTCTCTTTTTGCGCCAGGGTTTGTGCGGTGAATCTTGTTTAAAGTCTTTTGAAGCTGTGAGAAAGATTTTAAGAGCTTTTTATCAAAGAGATGACACATTTTTTGTTAACGAGTATTCCTTAATCGAGATGTGCTTTTTCCTGCCAGATGACTTAAGGGAAAAGATTTATAAGGAAGTTCTTTTTTTGGAAAAATACCGCTGGCTAAAAAATTTTTCCTTTATCAGGGAGCTAGTGGGCGGGGAGCCAGATTTTGATGAGGCAAGAAAGGCAAGGGGTTCAGCTCTTAAGGTTTTGGAAATTTTTACAGAGAATCTAAGGAGTGCTTCTTGAAAAAGTTAATTTTGGCTGTGGAAACATCCTGCGATGAAACCGCTGCTTCCGTTGTAAATATAAATTACACTATGCTTTCAAATGTTGTTGCCTCTCAAATAGAATGGCATGAGAAGTTCGGGGGGGTTGTACCCGAGATTGCGTCGAGAAAGCATGTGGAATTAGTCGATTCTGTAGTTAAAGAGGCAATCGATAAAGCGGGAATTGGATTTAGTGATTTAAGTTATCTTGCTGTGACTTTAGGCCCTGGTTTAATTGGAGCCCTTTTGGTGGGAGTTTCTTTTACCCAAGCTCTTGGTTACTCTCTCTCTCTTCCCGTAGTGGGCGTAAATCATCTCATTGCTCATGTTTGGGCAATATTTTTGGAAAAAAACATTAAGTTTCCCTTCCTAGCTCTGGTGGTTTCTGGAGGACACACTTCTCTTTTAGAAGTAAAGGGAGAAGTGGAGATTGAGTTTGTGGGGAGAACTCTGGATGACGCTGCCGGGGAAGCTTTTGATAAGGTGGCAAAGTTTCTCGACCTTCCTTATCCAGGAGGCCCTGTCATTGATAAGCTGGCTAAAGAAGGGAACCCAGAGGCGATTCCCTTTCCTAGGGCAATGCTTGAGGAAGGTTACAACTTCTCTTTTAGTGGCTTAAAAACAGCAGTTATAAATTATGTGAAAAGGGAGGGAAGGGAGAGGATAAATATTCCAGACTTGCTTGCTTCTTTTCAGGAAGCTGTGGTGGATGTTTTAGTGGGTAAGTCTCTTAAAGCTTTAAAGGAGAAGAATATGAAGAGGCTGGTTGTGAGTGGGGGTGTGGCTGCTAACTCGAGATTGAGAGAAAAGTTAAAGAAAGTTTCTTCAGTTGAAAATGTGGACATTTATCTTCCCCCAACTAGTTTATGCACAGATAATGCAGCTATGGTAGGGGCAGCAGCAATTCCCCAGATAAAAGTGGGCAATTTTTTGCCTATGGATGCCTCCCCTTATCCTAACCTCCGTATGAGTTATTAACAGCATTTCATCTCTATCTTGTGGAAACTGTGGATAACTTTAAGGTAATTGAGAAAGGGTGAAATCTAAAAGGGTGTCTTCAAAGGGGTTAATTTGGGGTGAAGCTATTTTTCTTTCTATCTTTTCCGGCATTCTTTTAAATTTTTCCTTTGCCCCTTTTTCAATTTCTTTCCTTCCATTCTTTTCTCTCTTAATTCTTTTTCTAGGGATTAATTTGGTAGAGGAGAGACATGCTCCTTTTTTGTTTTTTCTAGCGGGAATTTCCTTTTCTCTTTTTCACTTCAGCTGGCTTTTGCCATACGGATATTTTCCCTGGTTCTTACTTTCCCTCACTCAGAGTTTTTTCTGGGCTTTCTTCGGTTTTCTGTTTAAGAAATTTAAAAATCCGTTCCATTGCGCTTTCCTCTGGGCGGGTACTGAAGTTTTAAAATCGCTTGGTCCGTGGGGCTTTTCTTGGGGAGTTTTGGGATATACTCAGGGAGGAACTTACTTGGGAAAGTTAGCAACTTATGTGGGAGTGTTTGGGGTGAGTTTTTTGATTTTTGGAGCTTCAATTTCAACTTATTATTTAACGCTGGGGAAGAAATATATGAATAAATGGTCAAGTATTTTCTTTCTTCTTTTGGCAATTTTTGCTTTAGCTCTTTTCTCTTTGAGGGGGGATTTTTCGAATAAAGTTCTTACCGAACAGAGAGTTACTCTTATTCAGCCCAACATTCCTCAAGAAGAGAAGCTGGATAGCTCGAAATGGGATAGTGTTGTTGAAAAGACCGTTTCGCTTTTACCAAAGGATTATCGAAAAGGTGAACTGATTATACTTCCGGAAACAGCTTATCCTGGTTCGTATAGGGAAAATGAGAATTTTTTTAAGCTCCTTAAAGGTTTAGCTAGAAGAGAAAAAGTGAGTTTTTTGGTGGGAGCTTATTATGAAGAGAAGGGGAAAGTTTTTAATTCCGTATTTTTGATTACTCCTCAGTCTACACAAAGGTATGATAAGGTTAACTTAGTTCCTTTTGGAGAATACCTGCCTTTGAGGCCTTATCTAAGCTGGCTGCCTTATGAGTATATAGGATATAGAGATCTCTCCAGCGGTTCCTTCAGACTTCTTAAAAATGAGGAAAATCCCTTGGGAGTGGGGATTTGTTTTGAATCTGGTAACCCTTTTCTTGTTCGGAAAGGAGCTTTTAAGGGAGGAGAAGCGCTCATCTTTATTACTAATGATGCCTGGTTTGATGGCACAATTTTACCCCCTCAGCATTTTGAAATTACGAGGATGCGGGCGGTTGAAACGGGACTTTATACTGTGCAAGTTGC
>Ga0180901_1201_pt1 | contig 8309 bp, 8 predicted proteins | sample Deesub1362A_J573_FD_124299 | JGI IMG/M metagenome (GOLD analysis project Ga0180901, IMG submission 124299) | Unclassified bacterium JdFR-66
AAAGTACCTGTGGGATTAAGGGTTATTAATTTATTCTCCTTTTCGTCAGAAATCTGAACAATAAGAGCGCAGTCATCAATTACCCGATATGGAAACTTTTTCCTCTCTACAATCAACTCAGGAGAAAGATTCAAGGCACCTTCTCACCTCATCTTTCTTTAAACTAAATGAAAGCTCATAACATGGAACACATTGAGCAACATCTGTTAAAACATTAAACAACCTCTCCATAAGCTGGTGATTTCTCTTCCTCTTCGGATCAAAATAAAGATGATTGCCTAGAATTTGGGAAAAGGCATCCGTATACATTCCTTCCATCACAACTTTTACTACTTTCGCTGGTGAAATTTTTCTAATTTGAGTGAAGTTCTCCTTCTTGAGAATAAACAGAGCTTTTAGCTTCGCTTTTCCGTTCCTCCTCCAATCCCTATTCCAGAAAGGTGTATCGTAAATCAGAATATCCCCATTTTTTCTCCTCAAAGCCACTCGATCGTCATTAAAGACTGTGAAGCTCCCTTCTTCCTGCAGAATGGAAGAAAGTGTAGATTTTCCAGCTCCTGAAGGACCGAGAAAGAGAAAACCTTTATCCCCTCGCAAAGCACCAAAGCCGTGAAGAAGAAGACCCTCTTCCTCTAAAAGACATACGTTTAAAAGGTATCCCAAGAATACTTTAAACCTAAATTCGAATTCTTCCTTGCTTGAAGGAGCAATATCAATGAATCCAAATCTATTTTTTAAATTAATCATGGCCTGCATCCCCTGCGTGAAAATGCTTACTAAACCTACTTTGGAAGAAAAAATCTGCGTTCGATAGAAACTCTCTGAAGAAAGAGAAGGATCTAAGTGAAGTTCCAAGGATGTGAAATTGCCGGATGTTCTCCTGTTTTTCTGTGAAAGCTCTAAAAGAATGGAAGAGAAAAACGGAGAATTATAAAATATCTGAAATCTTTCATCTGCTAAAAGCGTGTATGCCTTTCTCCAATTTGTTTTGGTCAATAAGTCAGCTCTTCTCAACACTGCCTCCTTCTAAAACTCTCCTCCTATGCAATCTCCGCTCAAGTGCAAGAAAAAGACGAAAAAAGCTACTTTTAAACTTTTTGGGGTTTATGCCTAGAAAATGTTTGATTTTAAAAGAAAAAGCATAGATAAAAGTAAGTAAAGCGTATCCTCTGCCAGAAATTCTTCTCCATTCTTCACAGCTTTTTTCAAAAGGAAATGTCCCTTTTGTTCCTTCTACTGCCACCACTCTTCCGAGAAGACTTTCCTCGCTTATTCTTCCAATACCCTCACCCAACTCTCCTTTTTCCAAGAAAAACCATTTCCCAGAGTAGAAAAACCTGCCAACCGCTCTGTGAACGATAAGACTTTCATCTACGGAATAAAGAATTACATCCCCAGGAGTTATCTCTCCCGCTTTTTTTTCTTCCACAAGCACTCTGTCTCCCTTTTTAATTACTGGCTCCATGCTTCTTCCCTCGATTTTTACCCATACCTTTCCGTTTCTTTTTAAACTCTCCTCTACAATTTTTTTGTTCAAGCTCTTAAGTGCTTCTGACATCTCTCCTCCCAGAAACTTTTTGGGACCGTCGACGGGGAGGTTTTCCTTTTCAAACCAATTAACAGTGATAAGTCGGATTTGTAACGCCAGGCCCACTCCAGCTACCAGCGCTACCACTTGCATTGTAAATATCACAAGCGTGCGCCGTCGGTTCCTCGATTTTCACCGAGTTAACCTTAGGCTTAATGTAAGGCTTTTTCTTCAACTAATCTCACCTCCCTAACTTTCTCTGCCAAACGGCAGTTTTCCGGCGACGGCCCCAAAAAATCACCAGTTTCTAAATAGGCAAAACCTGGGCAACGAGCACATTCCCACAAATATGAACACTCTGGACAAATCTTTAAATCCTCAACTTTTATGTTTCTGATTCTCCTCCACTCTTCGCTTTTCCAAAGTATTTCAAAATCTTCGCGAGCTGCATTTCCTAAAGGAAAACGCAAAAGAATGCAGGGATAAACTGTTCCATCAGGAGCAATGGAAAAACGGCTCTTCCCCGCTCCACAAATCAACTGATTCTCCAAACTTCTCTCTTCAGGCTCATTTTCCCAAGAGAGAGACTTAAGATATGAAACCATTTCCCCGTCGCTTAAACGACAACCGGAAGGAATCTTCCCATCAATGCGAGGAGCAATTAAGGGATCAGCAGAAAACCCAGCTTTAAGCCTTTCCGCTATTCGCCTTATGTCCTTAATTTCCTTTAAATTTTTCTTCATTACAGAGGTTTTTATTACCGCGTTCACTCCTAATTCTTTCAAACGCCTTAAAGCCTCAAGACTTCTCTGGAAAGAACCTGGCACCTGCGTTATGGCATCATGTGTAGCTTCCTTTGCCCCATAAAGACTTATCTCCACCTTAGTAGGATTAACTTTTTTCAATTCTTCTGCTACTTCTCGAGTGATAAGAGTACCGTTTGTCTGCAAATGAAAGAAGAGACCTATATTCCGTGCTTTCTCCAATAAGTACAAGAGGTCCCCTCGAGTAAAAATTTCACCTCCTGTGAAGCCTACAAAAAGGACTCCCCAATTCCTTAACTTCTTAAAGATGGTTATAAACTCCTCCGTTTTAAGCTCATCACTTTCTACACCACTTAAAAAACAATGTTCGCATTGAAGATTGCAGCGATAAGTGAGCTCTATAAAAACTTGAGAAGGTTTCTGTTTGGAAACAGACTTCTTTACCAAGCTCTCTATTAACTCAACGCACATTTTCTTCCTCCGAAACATTTAGAACTCCGATCTCAGCAAGGGATGAAAGAAAATCTAGCGTATCATTTGTTGCTGTCTCCTCATCTACCTCATATTCAGCCATGATTTTGGAAACTAGTTCCTCAACCCCTATAGGTTCGTCGATAAGTTCCCATATCCGACTCCCGAGTTCGTTGAGAACATGGAGGGTAGAATTTTTAGGAGTTAAAATAACCACTTCCCCTTCAATCACCCTCCAAACACTTTCTGAAGAACGGGAAACTCTCGCTTTCAAATTAACTTTTTTTCTAGAAGCATTGAGCTCCACAAGCACCCTCCTTTAAATTTTCTTCCTTATAACTTTGAAGATATGACCAGAAGGAAAAGTCAGGTCGAAATGAGAGTTCGTAAAGGGGAACTCTTTTCGAAACTGCCGCTGCCATATCCAGCTTGTAAGATAAATTAAAATGAGCAAGGCTTTTAATTTTTAGAAATGGCTGCATCGCTTTAATCAGCGGTAAAATTGCCTTTCCACCTTTATAAATGCGTAAGCCGACTGACCTTGACTGCTGCAAGAAGTAAACTCCCTCTAAAGGAAAACGAACACTTTTCTCCCCCGGATAATCACCTCTAAAAGGAGTGGAATAAACAAAAAGGCCCTCTTTCTCCTCGCTCACAATGCAAATTTCATCAGAGAGAATTGTCGCTCGAGGCTCATTTTCCAAAATCAACCGGGCAATTGTTGTTTTCCCGCTCCCAGGAGGACCCACAAAGAGAAAGGCTCTATCGTCTATCCCTACTCCTGCTGCATGAAAAAGGCAGCTTCTCATCTTCAAGCTAAGAGCTGCATGCTGATAGATGAAGTGCATTAACGCATTGAAAATACTGCTTAACTTTTCTTTCCGGCAGCTCTCCAGGTAAAAAGTGGTGTGGTTTGAGAAATTGTTGGGAACAACTTGAATACTTACACCCTCACCTTTAGAAAAACTGGAAGAAACTGGAAGAACATTTATGTCTACTGAAAATTGGGAGGGATTGTTTGTAAGGAAACCACCAAGATAGCTTCGAAATATACCCATTTGGGAAGGCAAAGCCTTTAAAGCAAAGCAAATCCCACCCAATTCGAAGTTAATTGTCTCCTTAGGGACGGATCTCCCCTGAGAAATGAAGCAGTTTGAATCGACGACTGCTGACTCCAGAGGTACCCTATTATTAACAATAACCACAGATTCCGCAATCAAACTTTCTTTAACCTGTGTCTCGGAAGCAAAAAAGCCATCTCTCCACTTAACTATCCTCTCAAATCGAGTATTTCTCCCTATATAGCACTCATCCCCAATAACTGAAGGTCCAATAATTTCTACTCCTTCCCCGATAACACAATTCTTTCCAATGCAAACAGGAGGCTGAATCTTCACAGAAGGATGTATGGTAGTGCCCTCACCAACCCAAACACCCTTCTTAATTTCTCTTCCCGGAATGTTTAATTTAATTTTTCCAGTTAGCGCATCGAAGTTTCCTTCGCGATAAGAATCAATGCTCCCCACATCTCTCCAATAGTTTTTATGGATAAATCCGTAGATATCCTTCCTTTCCCTAACAACTTGGGGAAATAAGTCTCTTCCGAAGTCGTAAAATTTTCCCTCAGGAATCATAGAGAATATTTCGGGCTCCATCACATAAATACCACAATTAACTAAATTGCTTTTTGCTTCATCTCTTTTGGGTTTCTCTTGAAAACCTGCTATTTTGAAGTGTTCATCTACCACAGCAACTCCATAAGGCGAAGGATCGGTAACTCTGCTTAAAGCTAAAGTAATCAAGGCTTTCTTTTCGCAATGGAATTCAATAAGAGAAGTCAAATCGATATCAGTGAGGAGATCTCCACTTACCACCAAGAAAGTAGAGTCAAAATACTTCTCAAGTTTCTTTAAGCCACCGGCAGTCCCTAAAATCTCAGGCTCGTAAGAGTATTTAATCTTTATCCCCCAGTTAGAGCCATCGCCAAAATACTCCCTTATTTTTTCTGCTTGGTAGTGAAGATTTACAAAAACTTCTGAAATACCGTGAGAGAGAAGGAGCTCTAGCACGTGCTCCATCACAGGCTTATTCAAAATAGGTGTAAGAGGCTTTGGAACCTCACGAGTAAGAGGCTTCAATCTTGTTCCCTTGCCTGCAGCTAAAATAAGTGCTCGCAAAACACCCTCCTCAGACTTAAAAGTGCTGCAGTAAGGAAAGCTGTAACTTCTGCTACAATGAAGTTAGTTTTAATTTAGAAGTTGATGATAAAAAGGGCAATGAGCTTTTCAGATTATTTTTAAACCTCCTAAAGTTGGAAAAGTAAGGTTCAGAAAACACAGAAAGAGTAGGACAAATGTCCTAGAGGAAAATGAGTCATGTAGCACTTGTTTACGGTGAAGATAGAAAAGAAAACATTAAAAGAGTTCTCCAAATTTTGGAGAAAGATATAAGCTCACGGATAAAAAAAGCGAAAAAAATAGTTATTAAACCAAACCTGGTAACTGCCTATAACTTCTCTGCTGTGACAAGTGTGGATGCAGCTAGAGCGGTTTTGGAATATGTCACCAAATTAGCAGAGGGGGAAGTTTATATTGCAGAGGGAACAGCCGAGGGGACAACAAGCTCTGCCTTTAAAAATTACGGCTACTACCAATTAGCAGAAGAATTTTCCCTCCAGCTTGTAGACATAGATCAGACCAGTTTTAAGTGGATTGCATTCTCTGATGGTTTTAAAGTGAAGGTTTCTGACTTAATTCTTCAATCAGACTTTAGAATCTCACTTGCTCTCCCTAAAACACATGATACTGTAATAGTCACGTTAGGGCTGAAAAACATCCTTGTAGGCTCTCTGGTTGGTCTTTCCAGCAAACAGTCCATCCATCGAGGCTATAAGAAAATAAATCAATATCTTTATGAACTCGCTGAAATAATTCCTCCCCATTTAACTATCATTGACGGTTTTATCGGCATGGAAGGCAACGGACCCACAAATGGCTCACTGCTTCACCTGGGAATGGCTCTTGGAAGCTGCGATTTTGTAGCTGCAGACACCGTTATGGCTCACATAATGGGTTTTAAAATATCCGAAATAGGTTATCTTTACTATGCCTGGAAAAATGGACTTGGAGAAGGAGACCTCTCAAAAATTAAAATTTTAGGCTCTGCCATCAAAGAGAGAAAACCATTTAAACCTCACCGCACATATCAAGCTCAGTTAATGTGGAGAAAGTAGCTGCGGGCTATTGGCGGTTAGCTGTTGGCAATCAGCTAATGACCTTATTTCAAAGGTTAATAGCCAAATTACTCTTTCCCTCCCAATTCGTTTCTATCCACAAGTCCCATCTTCAAAGCAGTAAAAGCTGCTTCGACCCTGTCCCCCACATTTAGCTTAGCGTAAATATTGGCAAGATGGTTCTTCACTGTCTTCTCGCTGATGAAAAGTTCCGCCGCAATCTCTTTGTTCCTCTTACCCTGAGCAAGCAGTTTTAAAATTTCTTTCTCCCGAGGCGTCAACACTTCTTCTTCCTTTTCCACCAAAGTATCTGCTAGATACCGAGCAACCTGAGGGCTGAAGAATGCACCTTCCTTCAAAACTGCTTCTATAGCTTGGATAAGTTCATCCAAAGGGGAATTCTTCAAAACATAACCATCGCAACCACTTTTAACAGCTTTTACTACATAGTTTTTCTCGGAATGCATAGAAAGCGCTACTACTTTTAAACTGAGCATTCTTTTTAACTTTTTAATAACTTCAAAATCTTCCATATGGGGCATAGAAAGATCGATTAAAATAACATCGGGTTTAAGTTTCTTCGCCAAAGAAAGGCATTCTTCCCCGTTTGAAGCTTCTCCCACAACCTCAATCCCAGAAATACTTTGCAGCAGTTTCCTTAAACCTTTCCGAAAAAGATTGTGGTCGTCAGCAATAATTAATTTTATGACGCCCCCTTTTTCAGTGGGACTCGAAAACATACCTCCGTTCCTTTCTCAGGCAAGGAACTAATAATCACTTTTCCTCCTGAATATCGAGCTCTCTCCATCATTTCCTGAATGCCCATCTTATATCCACTCTCACTTTTCTTCATAATTTCCTTCACATCAAACCCTCTTCCATCGTCCCTCACCTGCACCTCAAAAAGTTCGTTATGGAATTTTATCTCCACCTCAAGCCTAGCTGGTTCACCATGACGAATAGCATTCATAATTGCTTCTTCTACAATCCTCAATGCCCTTGTTTTCACACCTGGAGGAAGTTCTCTTTCCTCACCTGTTATGTTTAAGGAAACCTTCAAGCCACAAAGCTTTTCTACTGTTTCAAGTTTGGGCTGCAGGAAACTTATCAAACTCATCTCTTTCTCTCTGAAAGTCTGACAGTAGTCTCCGTAAAGAATTGAACGCCTTATTTTGTTCAAAAGTCTCTGGAGCATAGAAATTTCCTCAAATGAACTCGTATCATTAGAGCAAAAATTGATATACTCAAGAGCTACTGAAGCAAGTGCGATATCTTGAAGAACCTGGTCGTGAAGATTTCGTGCTACTCTCTTCCTTTCTCTTCTCACTTCCTTCATCAAATCCTCAGGCCAAGCAGGAGAAAGCTCAACAAAAAAATTCTCCAGAATTTCACCTATAAATTCTCTTATTATAGTGGCTAAATTATTTAAATTCTCCCGAGTTCTCCGGATATAAACCTCAACCTCTCCTTTCCCCCTCTTCATTTCCTGCCGCAGTTTATCTAAATTTGTTATAACTTCCCAACAGAGAGGCTCCGCTCTCGCGGCTAATCTCCGACAGATTCTCTCCTGCTCAAACCCTAAAAGTTGCTGAATGAAAACTCCCTTTTTTCTTTGCATAACCTAAACCTCAAAAAAAGAATAGCATAGGAGGAAAAACACTTTAACACCATATTTACCCCCCTGAAAAGCGTAATAATTGTATCAAAAACAAGGTGAATTGTAAAAAGCTGTTAGCTTTTGGATGTTAGCTATTGGCTGTTGGCTATTGAGAGTTTAATTTAGTGCCTAACACTTCTTTTCTGCACTTCAGAACTATTAAATGCTTTAATCCAGTGCTCCAAGAGCAGCAGCTAAATCTTTCTCGTACTTAACACGTGTAAGAGCAATTATCTGGTCATTTTGTTCAAAAGTTGTGGAGCCATGAGGAAGAATAACCTCTTCTCCTCTCACAACCCCTACAATTAAAGAGTTCGGAGGAAGCTCAAGGTCTTTCACCGCTTTACCTCTTAAGGGTGAGTCCGCCTCTACCTCTACCTCTACCAATGCCACTTCTCCACCTCTAAACCTCAATAAAGTAACTAAATCACCTAAGCTTGCTTCCTCTTTCAAGATATCGGCTATGATATGGGTTTGAGAAACTGCTACGTCAACGCCCCACTCTCGCGTATACAACCATTTATTTTTTGGATTATTCACTCGCGCCACAACTCTAGGGACATGGAAATAGTGTTTTGCTAACTGAGCAATTACAAGGTTGTCCTCATCATGTCCTGTTACTACTACTGTAACTTCTGCTCTTCTAATCCCCGACTC